>ERZ777011.1063-NODE-1063-length-33324-cov-17.668881_pt1 | contig 33324 bp, 29 predicted proteins | sample MGYA00374964_ERZ777011 | MGnify/ENA primary metagenome ERZ777011 (study PRJEB29310, sample SAMD00008975) | mouse gut metagenome | study: EMG produced TPA metagenomics assembly of the Metagenome analysis of fecal microbiota from mouse which was promoted...
TACACCTAAGAAAGCCCCGTTCTCCATTCGTTTATGATCAAGCACATATCCACGAATGGCAAACTGCCGGAGTACAAACGTACACCACTGACGGAACTGTGTGGCACGAACAGAATTGACGCGATACCCGACACTGATAATGGCATCAAGATTATAGAACATTGTTTGATAATTTTTCCCATCAGCGGCAGTTGCCGAGTTTTTCTCGGCAACTGAATCCTTGACAAGCTCACCAGATGCAAATATGTTTTTTAAGTGCAGACTAATATTGTCAGTTGAGCAATCAAAAAGCTGAGCCATCGCCTTTTGCGTTGCCCAAATGGTTTCATTTTTATACATCACCTGAATTCCATCCTCTTTGCCTTCAAGCATGAAGATGAGAAACTCTGCTGTACTATTTCGTATTTCTATATTCTTTGGCATAATTTAAATTATCACCTTCGCAATTATTCATTTCGATTTGCCATAACTTTCAACGAGTTCTGCCACCATGTCATATTCTTCTTCAGTCGTCTCGTATGATTTGATTCTTCTATCTTCAAGATAGATATGGCAAAGCGTGTATTCCAAAGCTGCTAAAGTCTGTTGGCGAACTTTTGGTTTCAACTGACATTCCCAAACGGTAAGGCAATGCCATCCCATTGAAGTTAGCTGCTGCCGTTCCTCTATATCCCTGTTCCGATTGCGTTCAATCTTATTCTGCCAAAATTCGACATTTGTTTTCGGAAGAACATAATATTTGCACCCTTCGTGACCATGCCAGAAACAGCCGTTTACGAAAATAACAGTTCTGTATTTGCGTAAAACCAAGTCGGGATGCCCGGGAAGCCGTGGGTGATTCAGCCTATACCGAAAACCACGGCTGAACAAGAACTTTCTCACCAATAATTCCGGTTTCGTGTTCTTGCCCTTTATCGCAGACATGCAACGATGACGCTGTTCCTTGGTCAGTTTATCCATATCAATATTTATTATATCCAATCAAACAATCCTTCATATTCTTTATCTATTCTACATTTTCTTTGAAGTAATGTTTCATATAGTGTATTTAAGACGAATTTTCAAAGTAGATTTAATTCGGGAATCCTCTCTTTTTAAGAGTCTGAAAATTTAGATAAAATGCATATTTCATTCTATCTGTTAATTCCTTTTTACCATCAACAACATCTTTCATTACTTTCCACTTCCAATCATCAAGGACTTTTCGTCTCCTATCCCAATCAACCATCTGTTGAATCAACTCCAATGTAATTTCAGTGGATTCACTAATAGGAGGAACTATTTTTTGCTTTTCCGCAGCCTCTTTATCTTTTATTGCAAGAGCATCTGCTTCCTCAAGCATCTCTGGATTATATTGCCATACTGTTTCATATATTGAGTAACCTCGTGTTATATCTGTATCTAAAAGTTTTCTATCATTCTTTATTTTATAAGCAATATCACTTGCTATAGAGGCAGTAAACGAATGAAGATATCCTGTTTCTCTTCCCCACTCCTCAATTTTTTTCCATAATGAAAAAGGAATAGACCTAATTATACTCTCTTGATGTTTCCTTATCATTTGCGCATCTTCAGTATCAGTTTTATGATTGCGTTTAGGTGGATTCATCGCGTCAATACAATCATCCTTAATATCATTGAGATTATAAGACCAAACACTAGATTTAACTAATTGCCAACAATCCTCCTTTTTTGCCCATTCGATATAGTGGGATACAGGCGATTTCTCTATGATAAATTTATTAACCTGTTTCATTAAATCATAAATAAAATCAGATAGAGCCATAGAGATGTGCTGGTTTTTCCAAATTTTATATAAATCTAATTTGCCAGCCGTTATTATATTGAGCAAGGAAAGTGTGTATGGTACCACAACTTGTTTTAATTCTCCTATTTGATTACCTGAGACCTTGGTTCCATAGCGTTTATCAGCGGCTTTGAACAGAATTGCTTTAGCTATAGCATCTTCGAAATATGCAACATCAATATGCTTTATCTCTGGCAAATTATAATTCATAAAGCGAGCATAATTCTTCTCATTACCACGTACAACGATATGAGGACCTATTACCAAAGACTTCCCATTATATACTTCTTGCCAAGCATTGATATACTTTGCTAACTCCACCTTTGTAAACATCTGTTTCTTTGGATATTTAAGGTCAAATGCCGCCAATCTTGATTTTGTAAAGCCTTCTTTTGAACGTAATGTTTTATATTGTCCTCGTGCTCTCTCAAAGAACCAGTTAGTTTGCATATTGTTTTCTGGTGTAATAGGCGATAACACAAAGCGAGAAAATTTTTCTATCTCAATTAGAGCTGGATTATTTGCTGTGAAATCTGCATCATTAACTTTATTTTGAGTATTGGCATATTGTGATATTCGAGATACAATATTAGCATATTGTTCACTATCTTTAATTACTGACAATTTCACCTGTACATAAATCTTTGATATATCGGCCTTATCTTTCTTTGCTGTATTAAATATTGATGCCGTTGTTTGACCTCCATTCACTATTTGCAAGTTACGTATATGCCTTATATGTCTATTAGTTTCATCAAGTTCTATATTATCTGCTGTAGCAGCAATACCATTATTAAAGGCAAAAAACATATGTGGTTCATCGTTAATTGTTTTTCGTATTCCCTTATTTATCTTACCGGTAAATTGTAAAAATGAACGTACATTTTGCTCCAATAGACGAGCCCCATAATTATGATATAAAGAACATAAGCATTCCCCAGGTATGATAGCAATATACGCTTCATAGTCAGGGTTATCTATATTCGCAGCTAAGCATGGAATCTCATAGTTCTTACCATCTAAATTATTGAAATCAAGTTCAATGGGTACACGTGATTGTTCCGATATTTTATACAAAAAGTTGATATCTATGATTCGATAAAAGATAGAATATCCGCTGATTGTTTGGCTTGGAGGAATCTCTCCTTTGTATTCCCCATTAGTTAAAATAAAGGCGTTGACACGAATTAGATTCTCTTTAAGTTCAGAATATGTGGCTAAAGTATGAGCAAACTCAAATATCTCCGATGATTCAGCAACTTCTTCTGCATAAGAATCATACACTGCCTTACGAAAGAAATTTGTAATTCTCTTAACAGCTGTGTCAATATCCGCTTTTGGAATGGACTTAATCTCTGATGAGTTATTAAATAGTGTGATAAATAAATCGACATTCTCATAATTTTCAGACAGAGAATAACCATTTATTTTATGTTGACCTTTTTTACCAAAATCGCGTTCATCGTAAGCCAGATAACAATCTTCTGTTTCACCCGCCTCCGACAATATTTCTTGACAGATACGCGTAAAAATCTGTTCTTGTGTATCGCCATCTTCATCACCAGATTGCATAGCGACAACATCCTGCATGACCGTTTGATAAAACTTATTTAACTCATCCATAATTTATTACTTTATTGAATAAAAATGTTCGTTTTCACTGACCATATATTCTGAACATGTAGATACATTAATTGAATATATTGTGTTACTTACCCCATCACGTAACTCGGATTCTTTGATGCGAGGAAAGGATTCATCTATCTTGTATATATTCTCTTTACGGATTTTATAACATCGATCCTTATATAATTCTCTATGATGGTCAAAATAACCAGCTTCCATTAATTTTTCATTATAAATATTCAGTGCAACAAGATCTTCGGACAACAAATGCCTTATTTGATCAACTATATCATTCAAAGTTTGACCATTCATACGAGATAATTCAATTGACAAATGATATAAATATAGTTTATTTAATAATGTCTCATCCAATTGTCTTTCTCCATTTATCGTAATTTGGTCAGAGTTGTTTACAGAAATTGTTTTAACTTCAACAGCCCATCCATTGCCTTGAAAATCTCTCGAAGCCTTGTCTGTCCCAACCCATAATTTCAATGCATCCACATACGAGAAGCAATCTCTTAATATCAATTTATGTAAATATGTTAATTCACCATACAAACCTTGTTGCTCTATTACGCTAAGGCCATCAGAAGTTCCTTTTGCAAACATGGACTTCCATTTTTCAAGTCTATTTATAACAACTTTTATAGCTTTTGACTCTGTATTGCAATTTTCAATGGATTCAATGAGACTATCACATAAGTATGCAAATATATCTTTGTTAATATCTGAGGATAATTGTATTATAAGCAATTTCCTAGATTTATAGGCAGCATCTAAGTACAATTGTACATATAACTCTTTTAAATTAAGAAAAGAGTCAATAGATACCTTAAGATTTTCACTATAAGAAAACGCTATTCCACAAACCTTATCAGAGTGTTTATAAGTTGCAAACACTTTGATAGGAGCATTTGTCGGAAGTAGTCTTTTCACTAGACCCGTAGCCTGCTCTTTAAGCATGACACTCCATAATGACGATATACTTTTATACTTCTGCATAGACATTGTCGTTATATTCATCAAACATATCTTCTGTTTCAGCAAAATCTTCTACCTGATTAACCACATATGAAATAGCATGATTTGTCTCACTTCCTGGGAAAGAGATTGCCAATCCTATAAATGGTTCATCTGCAGCATTATATTGAATTGTCCCCTTTATTATTTTTCCTGATTTATCTAATACATTAGAGCATTTAGGATTTAGTGGATATATTAATAGTAATGGATTTTGTTTAGGTCTATACTCCTGGCGCACAATGTCAGGTGCCGCGTAATCTTTACCCCACTCTTTCCCTGCATCTTTTTTCCGTTTTAATGTCATCTCCAATGCAGTTGAAAGAATGTTTTCATCGAGATCAATATACTCGTCACATTGATTACCCACAATATGATTCTTACGAATGTAGTATGTATTTGGATCACTAACATCTTCAGCTCTATTTCGGATAAAGCAACCTACTTTTATACCATTTGTGAATGTATAAGTAGACTCCTCACCAGCTCCTTTGCTCATAAGGGCAATACTCCAAGACGTCAATTCGTCGTCAATATTCAATTTTTTTATGTAGTCACAGATATGATCTAATGGCACCTTTGTCAATGACTTAGGCAACTTAAATTGCATTAAGTAATCACAGACGACCTCCGATGAAACATTTGTCCACAAATAATCTTTATCAATAGATTTACCATCGCCAAGCTTACTCAATAGATTATCAGTTATTACCAAATTGTGCTTCTTATCACCCTTTCCTCTAAGTAATTGGTATGTCTCTATCAAACGCCCAGCCCATGAGACCTTAACTTCATGAGTATAACGCATTTTTGTAACAGAAGTAATCTGTAATTGTCCCGGATGAGACCTAACTTTCAAAGCATAATTCTCTGGAGTTCCTCCAGTTTCAGCCAAATATTTGAACTCTCCGCGCAACTCTTCACTTGCTAAAGTAATGTGTCTATACCACTCATTAAGTTCATTACTTGTAAATAAACGACATAAATCAACATATCCAGGACGATACCCAAACCAGCGTCCCATCTGCATCAATGTATCATACATTTTAGATGCTCGCAAAAAATAACTTACAGACAATCCCTCTAATGTAAGACCTCGAGAGAGCTTATCTCCACCAATAGCAATTACTGAAATACCGTTTTTCTCATTCTCGTAATAGGTCAGACTATCACCAGAAGAACCGTTAATAGATTTAACCTCTATCTTTTGAACTGCAGGATACAAAAATGGCTTTACTTCTTCCCATGTATGTAATTTAATTTGAGAATCAATTTTCCCAAAACTCTTTGAATCTAAAATTTCTTTAGTAGTGCTCCAATAAGACTTATATGATTCTGTATCCTCCTCAAATATCTTATGGAATTCCTCCATTATTGCGGGATCATTAGCTTCAATCTCGCTTTTATAATATCTGAATTGCTGCTCAACAATATCCTTTATATGGTTCTGCCAGGACTGGAAACGTGTTATATGAATCAACATAGAATTATGCTTCTTCTCTTGTCCACGAGCAGCCCTTATTGCACAAGTCATAATAAAGCACTTAATTGCGGTCTTTAAAGATTGTGGCATGTCGTATATTGACGGCATATCATCATCTTTTCGGTGTTTAGGCGGTACAAAATCATCGCTATCATCCACCGTATTAACAATAGGTAGTAATTCATCATCCTCATCCGGGATTATTGATGTTCCAAACACCTTCTCTGGACCAATATAATTGTTGGGAGCAGGAAGATTTATAATAAAATCTCTCGGGAATAAATCACTATCATCTAACGGTATGAATATATTTGCAAATGGAGTAGCAGTATATCCCACATATGCAGAACGATTGAATAAGCTTATAATGTCGCGTATATACCCATTGATACGTGTAGGGTTCTTATCTGCCTTATTAGTATTTATTGACGCATTATCTGCCTCGTCATCAATTAATAACATTGACTTATTGGCAATTTTCCCATCTATTGTGTGAGTTTTTAACCAATCTCGGAGGTTCTTCAATACTGATGAATTTTTCTTCACCACCAACACTATTGGTTGCGGTACATGAAAATTAAATCCAGCAGTATTTGCTGCTCTCTTGGTAAAATCACCTGTATCTAGACTAGTTGTATATGAATGAGCAATTGCATCGTCAAATCCAGGGATTCTACCAACACCCATCTTAATGGTTTGATTAAGCGTAAATGCTCTTGTATTTTGGGTATCAAAACCTAAAAAGCCTTCATCCAAACGAGTCTGAGTTTGGCTTCGAAGATTATTATGAATGCCTGCCAAAACAATTATAAGGTTGAAGCCAGCATCTGCTGCCTTACAAACCAAACCTGTATAGTTTGCTGTTTTCCCGGATTGTACTTGACCGACAACCAAGCCCTTCTTGCTAATAATGATATCGTTTCTTTGTGGATTAAACAATTTATCCAAAACTTTATCAGTAAGCTCATCCAGATGAGAAATTACACTAGGAGCAAACGACTTCTTTTCAGCTAAATACTTTGAATATCTAGTCCAAAAGTTCCATTTCGATGATTGAGCAGCCTTAAATGCTTTCAGCCAAGGGTCACGACGTTCTTTACCTTCCAAAATTTGGAAGGTGTCTACTTTTGTGGTGTATAACGACAATAGCATGTCCTTAAGGATTGATTGATCAACATCCTTAAACATAGGAATATATGTTATATTTGTAATAGCGGAATCTATCTCACTAACATCTGGGGTTGTCTTCTCACCTATAAGTTTTCTACAAATATCTACAGCTTGGGCAAGTATTTCACTCATACAAATCATCAATTAAGTTTTCGTAATCATTAAATGGCTCCATTTGCTTCAATGACAAGCGAGCCTGTTCAGGAGTTAATCCATCAGCAATCTGATTTTTATATATCTGTTCTATCATTGTTTTTACGATTGATATATCAATATCTGAATAAGGTTGCTTTTGGGTTTCCTCATCCTTTGCTTCACGTGCATAAATCGTTTTTGTCGGTATAGATTCCTCTATGAATCTAAGCAATAAATCTATCGCCCGGTCAGGATTTTCTTGTGCCATCATTTTTACACTCTTAATCATAGAATGTTCACGATTAACAACAAAATACCACTTATCATCTTTTTTCTTTTCAGACCACAATGTCTGGAAGTCCTGGCCTGCATGACGTTTTAATATTCTTCCTCTATGTTTATATACTTCCAATCCTATTCCGCAGGCTTTCTTTGCATATGCTTCCAATTGTTGACGGCACCCAACAGGTGGGTATGCTTTTGATTTTTTTATATCTATCTGCCAATCTGAATCAACACTATTAGGTAAATTTATTTGAATTCGAACAAGTTTATATGATTCTTCTTTTCGTAATAATCCTAACCAATCACCAGACAATAATAAACGATCTCCTCGATACACATAAAATCCTTGATGTGCTGAAAAACCATACATTCCCTCTGCATTCTTATATGCAACCTCCGAGGAGAAATTGTTTTTATGAGGTAAAATAAAACCCTTAACTGTTACACTCTCCCCGATAAATTCTGTGGGCCTTATTTGTACTTTTGTTTCGTTTGGACAAAATGGATTCCAATAGTCAATCTCATATCCACACCAATGTAACTTGATTGTCTTATTCTCAATAAAACGGTGAAAAGTCATTGCGAGATGATTCTTAACCTTGTCAAACGCTTGAGAGAATTTTCTTTTTGCATTTTCATCATCCTCTCTCGTTGATATAGGTATTACCCGATCTAATTGCGACCATATTACAATTGTCCCATTATTAATGTCATCAAGAGCTTCTAAATATTCTTCAGGAGCCCATTTGATAAGCTCCCATTTATCAGTTTGAGCAACATAATCTAGGCTCCAAGTCCAATATGATGCCTCCTCACCATTCTTCTTACTAATCACAGTAAGATTACGACACTGAGAAAAAGACGCAGTCTTTAATCCTAACCCAAATCGTCCTAAATCTGTAAGTGAACGCTCTTCTAACGGATTCTGAGCACCTGGGCGCATAGCTTGGATAATCTCTTTATCAGACATCCCATATCCATCATCTTTAATCGTTATGATTGAATCTCCTCCTTTCCAAACTCTATTAATATAGACATTCTTTGCTTTTGCTGAAATAGAATTGTCAATTATGTCCGCAACAGCAGTCTCCAAGCTATAACCTATAGCTCGAAAAGTCTCAATCATCGCTGCTGCACCAGGAATTGCAGATGCTTTTGGTAAAGTTGAATAATCCATACTCATAGACACTTAATTAAATCCTTTTCTGGTACCGAATATGATAGTTGTACTATAGTGCTAACATTCTTTGATGGAGTCAAATTACTTGAAGGACTTTGTATATATTGTATTGTTGGAATAGTATCTGTTACATTTCTGACAATACAGAGATAGTATCTATCCTCCTTCTCTAATGCGACATTCCATTCTTTACTAGTAAAAAGAATCCCACCGCCATTATTTGATATACCTTTTACTTCAATATAAAATATGGAACCATCTTGGCTCAATATTTCATAATCATAGCCACATCCATTATCTCGACAATCCTTAAGTACCCCTTTGGGTAGAGTTGGATTTGTTTTAAAATCATCTTCAAAAAACTTCTCCGCTAATTTTCCTGTTATAACTCTATGGATATATGCTCGTCCATTTTGTTTACTAGCACACTCTATCGATTGTACTAATTGCTCATATTGATTGGTATTCTTATGATGTAAAATATCTGTTACAATAGCAAACATTTCAGGTTCTGCTAAGTCATCGAATAACATAATTATATTAGATACCATCTTGGCCATTGGTCTATTTCGCCAACCTTTTCGCCAATTATACACAGGATCAAATTCATCACGTCTCAACTTAATATAGTTAGGCTTTACATCAATTAACCTACCACATTCCATAAAAGCATCCTTATAAGTTTTATATCCTAGCTTTTTTAGAGCGAGATCATTAAACTTCGATAGATAAAATGCTATTATGGTGGCTAATAAATTATTGTTCATAACATTTTCTTTATTGATTCAGCAATTCTTTGGGCTAATATAACTGGTACAGCATTACCTATCTGCATCAAGGCAGAGGTGCGACTACCTTCGAAAAAGTAATCATCAGGGAATGATTGTAATCTGGCCGCTTCTCGCACAGTAATTGATCTGACATTTTCTAATGTAGGATTGGGTGTCGGGTAAATGTAATAATGCCCATCCATTGCTATATGTGCAACAACAGTATGGCAACATCCATCAGGATCAACTACACTAAATCTATTTAGAAATGTCTCCTTATTTTTATGCTTTTGTAATCTTGATGGTAGTTCCGCATAATTAAGACGGCGTTTACCATCAAACCACATATCAACAGCAATCTTATATATTTCTCTATCATTATCATTTGTAGGACGAGCTATATGTTGTGTCGTAAAGTCTAATACACCTCTGATTCCGGATTGTTTCAAATATTCCATTTCAGACAAAGGTTTAGTGTAGGAGATTGTCTCACATAATTTGCCTTCGCCAGCCTTTCGTAGAGGTAAATCCGCGAATAAATCTTTCATAACGGAGTAACACATTTCCTCCACAGTCAGCTCTGGATATCCATACTTATTGGATTCGGATCTCATCCATCCTACTATTATGACCCGTTGTCGCTTCTGAAGCACACCATGCTGAGAGGCAATTTGCACCCTAGCTTCCATGTCATATCCCAACTCATCAACAAGTTTCCTCAAGTCCGCAAAAGGTTCCCCTCTTTTAGCAGTAATAATGCCTAATACATTTTCAAAAACAAACATTTTAGGCTTATATCTATCTAAGAATTGCACATAATATTTATACAATTCATTACGAGGATCATCCTCTACAGCTTTACCCATACGGGCTCGTCCTGCAACAGAGTATGCTTGACAAGGAGGACCTCCAATTATGATGTCTATGCTTTTATCGCCTTTGAGTTTATCAACTTTATTAAATATATCATTTATTGTGTCTTTGCCAATAGTTGCACATATTGCTGCATCTGTTATCTCCGAAGGGACCTGACTCCATAAAGCAAAGCCATCTGAACCCTCTACCTTATTTTTAAGGTAGTCCTTGTATATAGATAATTTATCATTTGCTCGCAGATAATGGAATGCCGATCTTGTTTTAAGAGTATTGCAAGCATCTTTTTTCATTTCAATATGAGCTATTGGTGAAAATCCGGCTTTAATAAATCCTTCTGATAATCCACCAGCACCTGCGAACAAATCTATAAAAGTATATTCTTTTTTTATCATTACTTATGTCTTTTAATTGTTTTGTAGCCTTCTATACTTTCCCTGACTCGTCCATCCAACACTCCTGCAAACATTTCCATTTCTTTTTTGAATATACCCAATCGTATTGCAAGTTCTCGCCAGCCTTTTGCCGCTTCAATTACCTCTGAAATAATCTTTTCGGCTATTTTTCGATTGAGCATATAATCCTCGCAAGTATTGAGCAAAATGCCCAAATCCGCATTGTTGGAATCTGCGGAGATGAGCAGACTTTGATATTCATTCAGAGTGGGATTCATATCGTAGGCCGGCGACAATGTCCATCCTTTTGCTGTCAAAAGAAAACCATGATTGCGGAAATGGTCATCGCTATTGCCTATACAGATATTGAACGCTACACGGCGATAGAGTTCCTGTAGGTTTCGCTCCACATCGGTACAGTTCTGAATAATAAAGTCGACTATATCCAGATAACCATGCCCGGTAGTTGCATTGTCACCATCACTCAGCCCCAATAAGGTCATGGCAGATGCAAAATGAATGCGTTTTCCTTCTTGGGTTCTATCGAAGCGTTGTGACAGCAATGCATGATATTTTTCTCCAGTTGCTAACACTTTTGTTTTTGCAGCGTTTATCCCTGCTTTTGTGGCAAGCAAATGACTGAAATGCTCCCAAAGTCCAACATCATAGTCATCCTTGCGCGATGGAAACTTGGCCACATAAAGAACTTTATCTGTATCTACAACATTGGCTTTAGGCCTTGCACCTCCTAATGACGTTCCCGGTTGCACAAGTTGTGCAATCCATTTCCTATCAGGGAGCATATTGTTTTCTTCACATTTCTCTATCTCGGCACTGGCTGCAATCAGTTCCCAAATATCCGTCAAAGGTGGAATTTTCAATGATTCACTCACATTGATAAATTCGCCATCGAAATCTTCCTTAAAACGGAATCCACCCATTCGGGAGAAATCATCAATACCAGTCAAGAAATCGAAGGATGACAATCTCCGTATTGGTCGTTTTTCTTCCGCCGCTGCAATTTGCTCACGGCGCAACAACAAAGTACGTCCCCAACGATCCGGCAAAGCATCAGAAAAACATCCGAATATATCCTTGTCCGGTTGTGTATATTGTTGTCCCAGGTAATTATTCAGGTCGTCACTCAAAAACAGATTGCTGTGCTGCCTTAACCATTCATTATTGAACGTAAAACTATAGCTGTCCGCACCACGAAGAGACTCATAGCCTAGTTCGCCAATGAGTTCCACTTCTTTGAGCCAATCGAAATCGGCATATACATACAACTTTTTCATAGATTATTCTTTCTTGGATGCACGTTCTCTTGTTTTCAAACTCAAATCTTGCAAAGCTTTTCCCATTTTATCTTCTTTGGCAAGCAGTAAAATATCATCATCGAGTTGCAAAGCATACAACACACGCATATAAATTCCTATAGCAACAGTTGGAATACCTTTTTCAATTCGAGACACAGTAAGCGGTGAACAGGTAGCCCGTTCTGCCACCTGAGCTACACTCAGATTCCTACGTAAACGAGCTAGCTTAATCTGCTCGCCTACAATCTGCATCTTTTGCTCCAATTTTCGGGGAAGTTTGGTTCCCATTGTATTCTTTGTCATAATCAACCCTTCATATAATATGTAAAGATAATGCTTTTTGTTTATTTAATAATACATTATGAAGATATTGTCTTATACCGTTTATTCCATAAAGTATAGAATTTAGAAGCATACTTGCAATCTTTTTACACCCAATTCTATAATCGGACTTGTTACATTGCCAAGCTTATTAACAATATTTCCGTAGTTAGTAATTAATTGCACCGCTTCAGCCAAATGCAATCTTTCTATAATATCTATCTGTGCACTTACTTCTACATCCCTATGAGCATCTATTCCCTTTCTAACACGAGTTAATTCGGCTGTGTTTTCCTCTCTAAACTTGGTAAGCTCTTTTCTTGCAGCAGTAAATGCTCCATAGTCATAACTTGGGAAACAATCCTTAATAAATTTAATAATATCACCAGTAGTATCAACTAACTTTTTTGAAGTTTCATATATAGCTGTATATGCCGACTTAATAACAGTTCGTTGCTCCCATTCGTCAACATCTTCAACAGACAAGCGCTTCAAATATTCCTTCATTTCAATACTTGTCATTTGAATATGTCCCATCGTATTCCATATGGTTAGATTGTCTTTAAATGCAAATTTCTTAGCTTCATAGATAGACAAAGACGCCATACTACATTTTTTAATTTGCTCTTCACAGACAGCAATATTATTTTTACAATGATTTATGCTTAGATGTATTTGCTCTAGACAATTTTGCTCCATTTGCAATGTTTCATTAAGAGTATTCTTTAGCTCTTTTGCATTGTCACTTATCCGTTGTTGTAAGAAATAGTCTAAAGGACTTTTTTTGTATTTCATATTTATCTTTCTTTTTTGTTATTTCGTTACTCTCTACCTAATCACTGGTCGGTGCACCTGTCTCTATACAAGCTACGGTCAACGGAGAACAGGTAGCTCGTTCTGCCACCTGAACCACACTCAGATTCCGACGTAAGCGAGCCAACTTAATCTGCTCACCTACAATCTGCATCTTCTGCTCCAATTTTCGGGGAAGCTTGGTTCCCATTGTATTCTTTGCCATTACTACATCAATTTAAGGTGCAAAGCGACTATGTCGATGACTTCGCCATAATCAACCCATCATATAATATACAAAGATAATATTTTTTATTTATTTAATGATGTATTACACATAGAAAAATGCACATCTTGGCATAATGAACCATATACATAATCTATTTTGAGCAAAAACTTCCAAAAACTAAATGCTATAATGTTGTTTGTAAGCACTATATACACCTATCAACAAATAATATGTTATTCGTTACAAACAATGCAAATTATTCATCATACACTCATCATATCAAAGAACTATTTTGCTCGCCAAAAGAAAAAGATATGACTCCACTCTCAACTTGACTTTAATGACCGTTGTTATATGCACGGGCAAGAAAGTCAAGTCAAACAGAGGGGAAGAAAAGGAAAAAGGCTTCAACTGAATATTTCTCTTTTGGTCAGTATACAATATCCGTGAAAATATCTTGCATTTAGATGACATTATCGGCGAAAACATCCCAGAATTTTATACCTTTGTAACCAGATAGGAAACAGGTGAACTTCATCGAGGATACAATATTTCCTCATAGTTCTGATTCATTGAGAAAAGAGTGTAAAACAGCCTCAAAAACAAGTCTCAGAGGTCTCAAAAACAACTTTTCTACCGATTAAATTGCAATAATCTATCATTCAAGCAGCTATGTATGCTGCATCGGCAAGTGCGGCTTGTAACAATTTAAGTAGCAGACGGTTAACAACTTGCAACCATAGAAAATTCACGTCACTTGTACGGATTAGAGTCACACTTATCTGTATATCAACAAATTAACCGCTTCTGCGTCGGAAGATAATTCGTATATTTTTTCACCGCAGCATTGAAAACTTTGAAAGTGAAAAGCCCATTGTACTTCACACTATACGTAGACACTTTTCTACCTTTTTATCATTGGTTATGACTATATATAACTACGTAATTTAGAATCTACCCTAAAATGTACTCTGAATGCTTTTAACTTATACATCGTTCTAATAACAATGCCTTACCTGCATGTACATATTATTCTCATCAACGATAAACAAGTATACTATTCCATTAAATAGGTCTAAGCTGTCCAAATGCTCCAATTAAAATATTTCTCATGTAATAAACCCACATCATCATTAATTTCAATTTCAAGAAAAACAGATCAGCTCATTAATAGTCATTATCTTCTTTTACCACAAACTAAACAAATTAAGAAACCCTCCTTTCAATACTTGAAACTCAAATTCGCAATCTATCTATGGACGCAAGATAATGGCAGATATAACTTTAATTCTCACTTTCTATCTTCTAGCAAAGAGATGTTCTGACACGACTTAAAGTCTCTGGAGTCATCTGTAAATAGCTTGCAATATAAACCAATGGAGCGCGTAAAACAAGTTGAGGATGCCGTTTAACCAATTTTGAATATCTATCCTGTGCTGTCTCAAAACGAAGCAAGTCTGCATGGATTTGACTTTCTATCAACGATTCTTCTAATATCTTACGATACAATATTTGTATGTTCACACTTTTCATTGCTACCTGTTCCAAAATAGGCCTTGGCATCGCATATATAACCGTCGGTTCAAGAGCTATTATTTCAAGAGCTGTAGGTTCTTCTTTGAAAAGACTTTCTATACTCATCACAATGTGGTTTTCTACCGCCATGTGCTCAGTCACCTCTTTACCATTTTTATGATAAAACAGCCTGACTAATCCTTTTACTATCCAATATATATGTGTACACGTCTCACCCTTAACAAGAATCTTCTCACCTTTCTGAAATTTCATCGGAACCAAAACATTCTCCAATACATCCAATTCGTCATGAGACATTGTACTGTAACGTCTGGCTAATTCTCTTGCCACATCGCGCTTTGTCAGTCCTATATTTGGCATACAACTCCTCCTTAATTATTTTATTAATCCAATTTCAATACAGCAAGAAATGCCTTTTGCGGCACTTCCACATTGCCGATCTGCTTCATACGCTTCTTGCCTTTTTTCTGTTTCTCTAACAATTTTCGTTTTCGACTCACGTCTCCACCATAGCATTTGGCTGTAACATCTTTGCGGACACACTTTATTGTCTCGCGAGCAACAATCTTTGCTCCAATTGCCGCCTGAATAGCTATGTCAAACTGCTGTCTCGGTATCAGTTCTTTCAATTTCTCACACATCCTTCGACCGAATGCCACCGCATTATCCTGATGTGTCAAAGTAGATAAAGCATCTACTGGTTCCCCATTCAACAATATATCCAACTTAGCCAACTTCGACGGCCTGAAACAATCCACATGATAATCAAATGAAGCATACCCCTTAGATATACTCTTTAATTTATCATAGAAATCAATGACTATTTCACCAAGAGGTAACATAAAATGCAACTCCACACGATTGCCGCTCACATACTGCTGATCTATAAGCTCGCCTCGTTTATCAAGACACAATGTCATTATCGGACCGATATAATCAGCCGCTGTTATAATAGAAGCCCTGATATATGGCTCCTCTATATGATCTATCAACGTTTGCTCGGGAAGTCCTGACGGATTGTGAACCTCTTTCACTTCGCCATGCTTGTCATAACACATGTACGATACGTTCGGCACTGTTGTTATTACATCCATATTAAATTCTCGGTCAAGACGCTCCTGGATTATTTCCATATGCAACAGGCCGAGAAAACCGCATCTGAATCCAAATCCGAGAGCGATTGAAGACTCCGGTGAGAAAGTCAACGAAGCGTCGTTCAACTTTAATTTTTCAAGAGACGCACGCAAGTTCTCATAGTCAGACGGATCAATAGGATATACACCGGCAAAGACCATGGGCTTTACCTCCTGAAACCCCTCTATTGCCTTATCGCAAGGACAGGATACGTGAGTTATCGTATCACCTACCTTTACCTCCTTACTATCCTTTATTCCACTTATTATATATCCCACATCACCCGTACTCAACTGTTTACGAGGATGCATATCCATTTTCAACACTCCGATCTCATCGGCTGTATATTCCATGCCGGTATTGAAAAACTTTACCTTGTCACCTTGTCTTATCGTACCATTTTCAATCTTGAAATAAGCGATTATTCCACGAAAAGAATTGAATACCGAGTCGAAAATCAAAGCTTGTAGTGGTGATTCTATTTCTCCGACTGGATGTGGGACGCGCTCAACAACAGCATTCAATATCTCTTCCACTCCATGTCCTGTCTTACCACTTGCTCTAATAATATCAGAGCGGTCACACCCTATAAGGTCTATAATTTCGTCCTCTACCTCATCAGGCATAGCACTCGGCATATCTATCTTATTTATCACCGGTATTATTTCCAAATCATGGTCTATCGCCATATACAGATTGGAGATTGTCTGAGCCTGCACACCCTGTGTGGCATCTACAACAAGAAGCGCACCCTCACATGCCGCTATACTACGCGAAACCTCATAAGAAAAATCGACATGTCCCGGAGTGTCTATCAAATTGAGTATGAACTTCTCGTTTTTATAAGTATACTCCATCTGGATAGCATGACTTTTTATCGTTATACCACGCTCACGCTCCAAATCCATATTGTCAAGCATCTGCCCCTCTGTTACTTGTATTGTTTTGGTATATTCAAGCATACGATCGGCAAGGGTTGATTTTCCATGATCAATATGTGCTATTATGCAGAAATTTCGTATATGGTTCATTTATTATCATGTTTATTAAAACGCAAAGTTACTGCAAATCATGTAAACATCAAAATAAATCTAGAGTTATTTTTAACAAATTTTGAATAGTATACAGCACTAAAACAAGGAACACACCGTTATTTAGTTAGTAAATTAAAGATATTACACATAGTAAACATAATACTAACCACAAGTATGACAAATGCTGATAATATTATCAAGGAATTAAGCCTTCTGGCAACAGAAGAAAAACAACGTTTTCTTCCACGCTTTTTCAAAACCGGCAAAGGACAATATGGAGAAGGAGACATATTTCTTGGAGTTATCGTACCACACACAAGAATAATAGCACGAAAGTACGCTGACATTGATAAATCAGACATTTTAAAACTTTTGAATTCCGAATATCACGAAGTGAGGTTGTGCGCCCTACTGATAATGGTGAGAAAATGCCAGAAAGGAAACGATAATGTCATGAGGGAAATGTTTAACATGTATCTGAAACACACTGATAGAATTAACAATTGGGAACTCGTCGACCTATCTGCCCCAATGATTGTAGGCAACTATTTGGTTGACAAGTCACACGACATTCTTTACCGTTTGGCAGAGAGTAAACTGCTGTGGGACAATAGAATTGCCATTGTATCCACAATCTCATTCATACGCCGAAATGAATTTGACGACACATATAACCTTGCCTTAAAAATGATGAACCATCCGCACGATTTAATCCACAAAGCCATCGGATGGATGCTACGGGAAGCAGGTAAGCGAAATCCAAGACGACTATATGAATTTGTTGATACCTATAGAACGGAGATGCCTCGCACAATGCTGAGATATGCAATAGAAAAATTCTCAAAGGAAGAGAAAAAGTGGCTGATGAGAAAATAAATTAAGCGTATCCTGAGCTCTTCTTCCTTTATCATTCTATCCATAACAATTTTTATTTCTTCACAAAATTAAATTTGTGACATATTCACAAGTCACTTGACAAATTATGCAAGTTAATGCATGAAGTTTTCAGTGTAATTACGGACTCATCAGCCTTATACTATCAACTAGCATTGTTCTGTCATGCGATCCGATTGACCGCCCGTTGCAAAAGGATACCCAATATACCAATCGCTTATCTTTACCATTCCCACAAGATGGCCATACAACCAAATAATGATACACGATATACATTATGAAAAATACTCCTGCAATACATGAGTGTTTCGAATTTTATAGGTAATTTTGCAACCATACAATATAAATACATATATGGAAAATCAAAGATCGGTATTCGTAAAGCTGATATCCACTGAACTTAACCTGCCTGAACACGGAGTAGCAAATACACTCTCTATGCTTGATGAAGGATTCACTGTACCTTTTATAAGCAGATATCGCAAGGAACGCACCGGAGAACTCGATGAGGTGCAGATTACCGCTATCCACGACATGAGCGGACGGTTAAAAGAAATCGCCAAACGAAAAGAGACAATAATCAATACAATCACGGAACAGAATAAAATGACTGATGAGTTGAGAATACGCATCAACAATATCTGGAATGCCACCGAACTGGAAGATATATATATGCCATACAAGCCGAAGCGTCGCACCAGAGCTCAGATCGCACTTGAAATGGGGCTCGAACCATTGGCAAAAATCATTATGTCACAACGTGAAAGAGAGCCTGAACAAATAGCCAAAAGATTTGTAAAAGATGAAGTTAAAGACATCACAACAGCCATAAAAGGTGCACAGGACATAATAGCCGAGCATATAAGCGAAGATGAATGGACAAGACAACAAGTACGCGGCAGTTTCCGCAGAGATGCATTCATTACGTCAAAATTAATAAAAGCCAAAGGGGAAAATGAGAATGCCGCCAAATACAGTGATTACTTCAATTTCTCCGAACCTCTCCGAAAATGTTCTTCTCACAGACTTCTTGCTATACGCCGAGGGGAAAATGAAGGCATATTACGCGTAAATATATCGGTAGACGATGATAATTGCATTGAAAAACTGTATCAAAGATATATACATGGACATGGCAAGTGTTGCGATCTGGTGGCCTATGCCATAAAAGACGGATATAAACGCTTACTCAAACCAAGTATCGAGACTGAATTTGCAGCTCTGAGTAAAGAAAAAGCCGATAAAGAAGCCATCAATGTATTTGCCGAAAACTTACGGCAACTATTACTCAGCGCACCACTCGGGCAAAAGCGTGTTATGGGGGTCGACCCAGGATTTAGAACAGGATGCAAGATTGCTTGCCTTGATACACAAGGTAACCTGCTACATCATGAGGCTATATTCCCCCACCCGCCTGTATCAAAAATTTCCATCGCCACAACCCGCATGCAGGCCATGATAAAAGAATATGCCATCGAAGCCATAGGCATCGGAAATGGGACAGCGAGCAGAGAGACAAAAATATTTGTAGACGACGCAGTAAAAGGCACCCAGATAAAAGCCTTTATGGTTAGTGAAGCCGGCGCATCAGTATATTCAGCCTCCAAAACCGCACGTGAGGAATTTCCAAATGAGGATGTAACTGTTCGTGGAGCGGTATCTATCGGAAGGCGACTGATAGATCCGCTCGCAGAACTGGTCAAGATAGATCCGAAGAGTATCGGCATTGGGCAATATCAACATGATGTGGATCAGATAAAACTAAAAAAGAGCCTCGATCATACAGTTGAAAGTTGCGTCAACTTAGTAGGTGTCAACCTGAACACAGCGAGTAAGCATCTATTATCATATGTGAGTGGACTCAGTTTATCATTGGCTCAAAGCATCGTGGAATACCGACGTGAACACGGGGCATTCACAAGTCGTACACAACTAAAAAAAGTTCCACGACTCGGTCCTGTAGCATATCAACAATGCGCTGGGTTTCTTAGAATACCTGACAGCCATAATCCTCTTGACAATAGTGCTGTACATCCTGAAAGTTACAGTATAGTGGAACATATGGCAAATGATTGTGGATGCACTGTTGAAGAACTTATCAGAAATAAGAATAAACGTAGGCAAATAAACATAAAACGCTATATTACATCTATGACCGGACTACCAACACTTACTGACATTATGCAAGAATTAGATAAACCTGGACGAGATCCGAGAGAACAAATAGAAGAATTTGAATTTGATCCTAACGCCACTTCTATCGATAATCTTGTCGAGGGTATGATTCTTCCCGGTATAGTTACAAATATAACAAACTTCGGGGCATTCGTTGACATTGGCGTTCATCAGGACGGACTTGTGCATATATCTCAAATAGCAGACAGGTTTATTACTGACCCGACACAAATAGTAAGACTACATCAGCATGTTAAAGTCAAGATTATTGAAATAGACAGAAAACGCAAACGGATTTCTCTCTCCATGAAAGGAATTGAAGATTTAAGATTTGCAAGCATGAAAAAGGAATTATAATACTTAGCCAAAAGGAAAAATAAAAGGTGATGAAAATATGTTTCCATCACCTTTTATTTTATTGATTATAATATCACGAATGAAATAAATACTTTTACTTAACCTTGGCTACAATAGCCTTGAAAGCCTCGGGATTGTTTACTGCAAGGTCAGCAAGAACCTTACGGTTAATCTCTATTCCGGCCTTATTCAAAGCACCCATCAATACTGAATAGCTCATACCTTCAAGGCGTGCGGCAGCATTGATACGCTGAATCCACAAAGAACGGAAATTACGTTTCTTATTGCGACGATCACGATAAGCATAGGTAAGACCTTTTTCCCATGTGTTCTTCGCAACCGTCCAAACATTCTTGCGGGCTCCGAAGTAACCACGTGTCAGCTTTAAAATTCTTTTTCTCTTTGCTCTTGAAGCAACATGATTTACTGATCTTGGCATAATTTCTTTACTTTAAATGTTTGACAATTAGGTTTAACGGAGACATAACAAATCACGAACTTGCTTCAAATCGCTCTTGTCTACCAATGTCTGGTGTACAAGATTACGTTTTTGCTTAGTTGATTTCTTCGTCAAGATATGACGATGGTAAGCGTGATGTCTCTTAATCTTACCTGTACCGGTGAAACGAAATCTCTTCTTTGCGCCGGAATTTGTCTTTACTTTTGGCATTTTTTTACGTTTTAATTATTTGGTTATTTATTATACAGTGGCAACGCATATACCGGGCGTTACGCACTCTGTTTCTCTCATTATCAATAGTAAAACCTATTACATCAGTTTTCGTCAGCCGTCAACTTTTTAAGTGCGTCCTCACTTATCTTTGCATTGGCAAGCAATCCGCCATTTGTCGGCTCATCATCCTCAGATACAGACATCGAAGTTGTTGTATCTTTAATCTCTGAAGCCTTTCTCTCACGATCCATGGCCTGCTGACTTTTCTTTACCACACCAGCTTTCTTCGGTGCCAAATAAATAAACATCTTCTTTCCTTCAAGTGACGGCATAGACTCAACCTTACCCCATTCTTCAAGGTCATTGGCAAAACGAAGAAGTAAAACTTCTCCTTGTTCCTTAAATAGTATCGAACGACCACGGAAAAACACGTATGCACGCACTTTATTTCCATCTTCAAGAAATTCTTTCGCATGCTTTAACTTAAACTGATAATCATGCTCATCTGTCTGCGGACCAAACCTAATTTCCTTCACTTCGACTTTCACCTGTTTGGCTTTCATTTCCTTAGCACGTTTTTTCTGCTGATAAAGGAACTTTGAATAGTCGATGAGACGACATACGGGAGGATTAGCATTAGGAGATATTTCAACAAGATCTACTCCTTGCTCACGAGCCATGTCAAGTGCCTGACGTGTAGGGACTACTGTCGATCCGCCGTCACCTACAATGCGGACTTCACGTACACGTATCTGTTCGTTGACACGGTACTGGTTCTTTATTTTGTCATTCTTCATTCAACTATTTTATGAAAATCGGCTGCAAATATACGATAATTCAGCGAATTATCAAAATATTTTATTCTTTTTCTACCTAATTAATTATAAAAATAATGCCATAAAACATTAAGCGCAGTCTTATGGCATTACTTTAAAAATAATCATACTTATTATTAGAAGTCCTTAGTCATTTCTGCCACTTCATCATTTATCTTCTTAGCAAAATCTTCCATTGACATTACGCACTGCTCCCCACCACCTTGCGGACGAACGGCAACTGTTCCATCTGTCTGTTCTTTTTCGCCAACAATAAGCATATAAGGAATACGTTTCAACTCGTTATCACGAACCTTACGGCCTATTTTCTCATTACGCGCATCAATGGTAGCACGAACTCCGACTGAATCAAAATATTTGGCAACCTTTGCCGCATAATCATTATATTTCTCTGATATAGGCAGTATAGCAACCTGATCTGGAGTAAGCCACAACGGAAAATGTCCGGCTGTATGCTCGATAAGTACTGCACAGAAACGTTCCATCGATCCAAACGGAGCCCGATGAATCATAACCGGAGTTTTCTTGGTATTATCTTCATCCGTATATTCAAGCTGAAAACGTTTCGGCAAGTTGTAATCGACTTGAATGGTACCCAACTGCCAACGACGACCAATAGCGTCTTTTATCATGAAATCGAGTTTGGGTCCATAGAATGCAGCCTCACCATATTCAACCTTGGCCGATAATCCTTTTTCTTTGCAAGCTTCAACAATGGCAGCCTCCGAACGTGCCCAATCGTCATCAGAACCCACATACTTCTCATGATCATTAGGATCACGAAGAGAAATTTGAGCCTCAAAGTTAAAGCCGAATGCCGTCAATACAATATTTATTATATCCATGACGTTAAGAAACTCCTGCTTAACCTGATCAGGACGACAGAATATATGAGCGTCATCTTGCGTAAACGAGCGAACACGTGTCAACCCGTGCAACTCCCCGCTCTGCTCATAACGATATACTGTACCGAATTCTGCAAGACGAAGAGGCAAATCCTTATATGAACGTGGTTTCCATGCAAACACTTCACAGTGATGAGGACAGTTCATCGGTTTTAACATGTACTCTTCTCCCTCCTCCGGTGTATGTATAGGTTGAAAAGAATCCTTGCCATAATGGGCATAGTGACCGCTGGTTACATACAAATTCTTGCTTCCTATATGCGGAGTTATAACTTCCTTATAGCCAAAACGGGTCTGAACCTTACGCAAATGATCCTGCAAACGAAGACGAAGTTCCGTTCCTTTAGGCAACCATATCGGTAAACCTTTACCCACTTTCTCCGAGAACATAAAGAGTTCCATCTCTTTTCCAATCTTTCGGTGATCTCGTTTCTTGGCCTCTTCAAGCATAACGAGATACTCATCCAACATCTTTTTCTTTGGGAACGACACTCCGTAAAGACGCTGCATCTGCTCTCGCGTAGCATCACCACGCCAAAATGCTCCCGCAACACTCGTAAGTTTAATGGCCTTTATGGAACCTGTATTCAACAAGTGAGGTCCTTTACACAAATCAGTAAAAGTACCTTGTGTATATGTGGTAATTGTTCCGTCTTCCAAATCCTGATCTATATGTTCACATTTATAAGTCTGACCTGCCGCTCCGAATTCAGTGAGTGCATCGGCTTTGGCAATCTCTTTGCGAACAACCGGCTCTTTCTTGGATGCCAATTCTTTCATCTTAGCCTCAATCTTACCAAAATCAGCCTCTCTAATTGATTCGCCATCCTTTAATAATACATCATAAAAAAATCCGTTTTCGACAGCCGGTCCGAAACCGAACTGTATCCCAGGATAAAGTTCTTGTAATGCTTCTGCCAACAAGTGAGCCGATGTATGCCAAAAAGCATGCCTTCCTTCCTCATCTTCCCACTTGTACAATTGAACTTTCGCATCCTCATTTATCGGGCGGTTAAGTTCTACCGTCTCACCATTCACACCGCAAGCTAATACATCGCGTGCCAAAGCAGGCGAGATGCTTTCCGCTATTTGCAATCCAGTGACACCCTGCTCATACGAGCGAACAGAACCGTCAGGAAAAGTAATGTTAATCATATCTACAATATATGTTTTAAGTTTATTGAGCGCAAAATTAATTATTTTATTCGTAATAAAATAATTTTAACTTCAAAATATTCACTACCACTCTATCGGTTTTTCTTCATTATACTATATGCTTTATAAAGTCCCAATTCCCCTGCTTTACTCAAATCACGATTACTGCTTTCTTTATTATTAACAAATAAATAAGACAACCCGCGGTTGTAATAAGCCTCAGCCATATTTTCATCTATCTCTATAGCCTTACCATAATCTTCAATGGCATTGCCATAATCCTTAAGCAAGGCATATACATTTCCACGATTATAATAAAGATAAGCGCATTGAGGGTTATTCTCCAACGCCTTGGATATATCAGACAATACATTCGTTGTCTTCATTGCCATGCCCTTGCTCTGCGAAGTTTTCACTTCATTCGCCTTAAACAGACAAATGGCACGCTGCCAATATGCCAAAGAAGAAATGGAGTCTATCTCAATATAAGTATTGAAATCTTCAATTGCACTGTCAAAATTTTGAATTTCAGAATAAGCCAAAGCTCTTCTGAGCAAAAGCGGCATAAGCGAATCCGTATCTTTGGAACTTGTTAGTTTTGCCGTTAATCCATCTATATACTTAAAATATTCTGAAACACGTTTCTCATCAAGATTGTGCAGACCATTACTTATATATATTTTTTTTGTGAGCGATCCATCATCCATCAGTTTTTCAGATACGGTATTGAAGGCATCAACCTGACGGTCAAAGGGTATATAACGACTTATTTCACTTCCCACATATTCGTATGACAATTCATACATTGGCATATAATCCATGTCGGAAGCACGATTTTGAACCAAACCACGATATTCGCTCTTATACTTTTGCTCTACCTCGGCATCATCAGCAACCACAATCTGGTTGTATTTTTCAGGATTCACGTCACTTTGCCTACGGATTTGGTCTTTACTCATTCTCGGTTGCACTCCATAAAGAGACTTATACAACCGCGCCTTATACACCTTAAACTCATCTGCTTCCGCTTGTTTAACCATACCGAGACGGCGATAACACTCGGCACGATGTAATAACCCAGTCCAAAAGTTAGGGAATTTCTTTATCACTTTCGAATAATCCCTGATCGCTCCGCGCAAATCACCTGTTTTGTCAAGCAAGATAGCCCTGTTAAATAAAGCCATGATATTATCTGGTTCAAGTTTTAGAACAAAGTCGAAATCAAGTATTGCCATATTGTCATCACCCACATGCGCCCTCAGCAATCCTCGATTATAATGCCCGAGAAAATTATCCGGTTCTAAATCAAGAGCAGTGTCATAATCGTCCATAGCTCCACGGAGATTATTCCTTTTCAATCTGGCCAAGGCCCTGTTTATATAATATCCAGCATTATCCGATTGCAAATGTATAGCCCTACTCAGATATTCCTCAGCCTTATCCCACGCTTCTCTCTTTAAACTGATACCGGAACGAACAGCCCATGTGCTTGCGTCATACGGATTTATCTCTATACTTTTCTCCAATGCTTCCATGGCCTTTACCGTATCCTTACGTAACAAATAGATTTCCGATTGCATAGAATATACACGTGAATTTCTGCTCCATTTGGTCAACATAGTGTCCACATCGGCAAGAGCACCATCATAGTCTTTCCCATGTATTCGGCACAAAACCCTGTTATTCCAAAGCCCGTCATTCTCTGGGTCATATTTCAATGCCAACACATAGTCAGAAATTGCCTCTTCGTATTTCTCCTGCTGTATCCTCACCAATCCGCGCAATTCATAGTTTTTTACTACAAAAGGATTAAGATTTATGGCCTGTGAACAATCACGCTCCGAACCGATATAATCTCCTAAATAATACTTTGCTACCGCCCTATAAAACCAAGGTTCATAAAGATAAGGTTTGGAACTTATCGCCTGATTAAAATATTGTATAGAAAGAACATAATCTTCATAGTAGAGCGCACTCCGCCCTACTGCCACCAACTTGTCGGTATTAAACTGTGCCTTACCGGCAAACGGTATAAATAATAATATGAAGAATACAACCTTTCTATACATTCCAAGTTTTACTTCCTCTGTGCGGCTTTTGTTTTATAACCGCAACGATACCGGCCTTGCAACAATGCACGCATTTTGCTCTTTATAAGCTGTTTACGCATTGGAGAAATACGATCTACAAAAACTTTGCCGTCAAGATGATCAAACTCATGCTGCATTACCCTTGCCAAATATCCGTCAACCCATTCATCGTGTGGTTCAAATTTTTCATCTAGATACTGCACATGTATTCGAGTGGGACGTGTGACTTTTTCATGAATAGCTGGCAAACTGAGACACCCCTCCTCCATAGACTCAACAATAGTTTCGTCGTATTCAATGATATGAGGATTGATATATGCTTTTTTAAAACCCTTATATTCAGGCAAATCGTCCGACAAAACATCAAGGTCTATCACAACCACACGAATAGCCTTGCCAATCTGAGGAGCGGCCAGTCCAACACCTTCAGACTCCGTCAATGTCTCAAACATATCACTGATGAGTGTCTCAAGTTCAGGATAGTCTGTCGGTATATCTTCGGAAACCTTTCTCAACACAGGTTGTCCGTATATGTATATAGGTAAAATCATTTGTTGTATTTTATTTATAAATAAACATGATACTGGATCAGAAACGTGACGACATATAATCCTGTAATATTATAGTCGCGCTTATCTCGTCCACAAGCGCCTTGTCACGTCTGGCTTTTTTTCGTAATCCACTGTCGATAATTGCCTTGTGTGCAAGTACAGAAGTGAAACGCTCATCATAAAATTCAATCGGAACACTCGGTACCGCCCTACGCCACCTATTGACAAACTCCTGCACACGAGCCATATTCTCACTCGGTTGACCATTAGGTTGTTTCGGTTCACCGATTATAATACGCTCCACACTCTCACGAGCCACATAAGCCTTGAGATAATCAAACAAGTCTGACGTAAGAACAGTTGCCAACCCACCCGGAATTATTTGGAGTGGGTCGGTAACTGCCAATCCCGTACGTTTCTTTCCGTAATCAATAGAAAGTATACGTGCCACGTTTTAGATACGTTATTTATTATCTGCCGTTATACAGCAACCAAGCGTCCGGGAACTTGGCGCGAAGGTCATTACGGCTCGAAGCTGCATCACCCTTGCTGTCGAATGTGGTGGCAATCACGCGATACATATTACGATCAGTGTTTTTAACCACCTGCGCATCATATCCCTCGCCTTTAAGACGCTGTTGAAGCCCCTCGGCATTTGCCATAACAGAGAAAGAGCCAACAACGACACTGTAATTCTTCAATCCGGAACCATTGACAAGAGACACGCTTTCAGTCTTTACCTCTACATTATCGGAATTATCTACGATTCTGACTTCTGTCACCGGAGCCTCAACCACTGGAGCCACAACATTGGTATTCGTCTCCGTTGTTTCCGGTTGTACTTGCGCCGTCTCCTGTGCCTTGGCTTTCTCATACGCTTTCTTATAAGCACTTTCACTTGATTTACATCCGGTAAAAGCCATCGCCGCACACAAACCGGCACATAAAACCATGTACTTCTTCATTTCAAATCTTTTTATTAATTACACCTTAAAAATCATTCTCTCATATAAAAATATGTTTGCGAAGTTACTAAATACTGAGTGAAAAGCCCAATTCAAGTCACATAAAGTTTGTTAAATAAAGGAAATAGGATAATTTTAACAAAAAATGGCCACGCATTTAATTTACAATCAGAAAAGTTTTCATATATTTGCCTCACGAATTGATTGTTTAACTAATAAAATTATAGCATTATGAAAAGTTTAGGTTACCTCGGCGCATTCCTCGGAGGGGCTATTGCCGGCACTGTTTTAGGTCTTTTGGTGGCTCCCGAGAAAGGTCGTGACACCCGTGAGAAAATCACTGACGCAGTGGATGACTTCATGAAAAAGCACAACATAAAGTTGAGCCGTAAAGACATTAACGATTTGGTGGACGACATCAAAGATGTTGCTCCTGCTGAATAAATACACATTTACACTTCTATAAAACATATCCTAAATATGCTATCAAGCGATAAAAACGTTGAATCAATAGCACAATTAATAGAAGTATTGAAAAAACACATCGGACTTCAAAAAGAATATTTGAAGTTCGATGTGATAGACAAAACCGTCCGTCTTCTCACGGCTTTCACGCTATTCACTATCTTTTTTGTGCTCCTGATAGCCATGATGTTCTATCTGTCGTTCGCAATAGTATACTGGATGGCTCCCGCCACAGGATTAGGGGGTGCGTTCGCTATAGTTTCGGGAGCATTCACGATTATGCTCATTGCCATTTTTGCATTCCGCAAATCACTGATAGAACGTCCGTTGGTAAGATTTCTCGCTAACCTGCTATTAAACTGAACAAACAAAAAGGCATGATGAAGACATTCAATACAATAGAAGAAATACAGTTGCGAAAAGAAGAGTTGCGTGATGAACTGCATGCCAGCAGCGAGCTTATAGGAAACATCTGGATGGAAATAACAAACGACAACAAGCCATCGACAAAAGGCGAAATGATGACAAGCATAATAAGCAAGAGCATCACGGCTTTCGACGCATTTATGCTGGCAAGAAAACTTGTGACCCAATACGGGAGAATATTCAAGCGAAAACGCAGGTAAAATATAGTAAGTACATCATGATGAATGTTTGGTTAGAAATCCTTTTATTTGTAAATTTATAGAAAAAGGGATAACCCGACATTGAAATCATGATTAATATTTATAAAACATACTTATCATCGTCTTATCGCAACTTACCAGAACAAATAATTCTGTATATCTGCAAAACTTCAATATTTGATTTATCTTAATCAAAAGCATGCACTCCGTTCCCTGAATATGTATTGTACACTATATTACGCAGTAACAAGAAATATTATTATAATGACAGTATTTCATTCACAAAATGCCTGGAAGCGTTTATAAAACAAGCCTGAAGAAACTTCAAACAACCTACCACGATACTAACGGCAAGACATAAAAAAGGAGTACCGCTGTACTCCAATCTTTGTTAACCTTAAATCTAATACTATGAAAAACACGATGCAAATATAGTGAGTTTGTTTTATTTGTGCAAATTTCACATAAATAAAACGTATTCATACTAACAAACATTAACGGTTTGTATTATACCACGATTTCCTGTCCGTCATAAGCCAATTCAAATCCCTCTGGGAAACACCGGTTTGCATCCTTATGCCTACCCAAATGATGGCATGAATGTATAAAAAAAGTACGTCGGGCAGATACAGTTCTCGAGAACTCTATTGCGTCGTCTACAAGTTGATGTGAATGATGTGGCTTATCAAATCGCAAAGCATTGACAATAAGCGTGTCAATCCTTCCTCTAAGCACATTTATCTCTTCTTTACCTATGGTTTTCATATCCGTGATATAAGCAAAATCACCGATAAGAAATCCTAATATTGGCATTTTGCCATGCATCACCCGAAACGGTCTTACTGTAATATCACCAATATCAAAAGGAATGTCAGGTTCTATGACATTCAATCTTATGCCGGGCACTCCGGGATATTTATTCTCAGTGAAGCAGTAAGGAATAGTTTGCCTCAAGCTGTCGGCCGCTCCAGAATCGGCATAGACATCTATCTCTCCGAAAGCGCAATAAGGCCGTAAATCGTCCATTCCTCCAACGTGATCATAATGCGTATGAGTAATAAGCACTCCATCAATGCGACGAAAAGGACGGAACATCATTTGCTGGCGAAAATCCGGACCGCAGTCTATGAGTATTCTTGTCTTCTCTGTCTCAATCAGCACCGAACTGCGAAGCCGCTTGTCATGAGAATCCTCACTCATACACACATCGCAACTGCAACCGAGAACCGGACTGCCGCAACTCGTGCCTGTGCCAAGAAAAGTTATCTTCATTTAATGTTAACCTCTGGATATATTTCTATTCCGAACTTGTTTCTTACATCATTACGTATCATATCACAAAGCCTCATGATCTCTTTACCATCGGCTCCGCCACGGTTTACAAGCACAAGAGCCTGACGAGAATGTACTCCTGCCCTGCCGAGTGATTTTCCTCTCCACCCGCAACTCTCTATAAGCCATCCGGCAGGAATTTTCTCATATTCGGCATCCACTCTGTAATGAGGCATCTCCGGATATAAACTAGAAAGTTCATCATATTTGGCTCGCGGCACCACAGGGTTCATAAAGAAACTCCCTGCATTACCTTCTACATCCGGATCTGGCAGTTTCTCTTTCCTTATGCCAATTATAACATCTCGCAACTGTGCAGCTGTAGGTTTATAAAAGCCCCTCTTTTCAAGCTCTAAACGAATGTTTCCGTAATCTATTTGTGGACAAAATGTTCTTTTAAGCCTATACGTAACGTATGTTATAACATACTTGTCGCGCCATTCACCCTTGAAGCGGCTTTGTCTGTATGAGTATGCACAGTCTTCATTTGTGAAAGAGACCTCCTGTCCTGTACCGATTTCCACCGCTTCCACCTTATATATAATATCTTTGGCTTCCACACCATAGGCACCTATATTCTGTACCGCACTCGCACCCACTTCACCAGGAATAAACGAAAGGTTTTCCGCACCGTACCATCCGTTGTCGACACAAAGCCTCACAACATCATCCCAAGTCTCGCCACTGCCGACACGAAGCAGAACACTTTTCTGCATGCTATCTACCGATATTCCTTTTATGGCAGAATGAAGCACCGTTCCCGAATAGTCATCTGTCAGCAATAAATTACTTCCTCCGCCCAATATCAGTAGCGGAGCATCTCCAGCGGTCAGAGTCGTAAGTATCAGACGCAACTCCTCTAACGAGTCAAACTCTACAAATCTTCTGCAAAATGCTTTTATCCCAAAGGTATTATATGACGTAAGATCGTAGTTATTAATATCTTTCATGGTTCAAGTTATCAGTTTGGTCAACAACCATTTACCATTGCGACGAGTAAATGTAAGTTCTATTTCAAGGCCATTTGATATACCCCGCATTACAAAAATCTTGTCATTGCTGTTCCGGTTGGCCTGGCCATAGTTGATATTATACAATATCTTGGAAGGCAATTCCGGAGCAAAAGCAGGCCATGTCTCAGGTGTCAGTACTCCCTCCATTTGGGCAAAATCATCGTCAGGGTCAGGACCGACAAATGTTACGGGATCGCTCAAACTTGAAACTTGGAACAACGAATCTGACACAAATGACTGGTAAAATTTAAGAAACGACGCATTCTTGTCTTTATACATAGGTATTATATTTATACCGCGCATCATCCACAACCCATTTACCCTGTCAAAAAGATACTGTTTGACAGTCTTTATGTTCAGATAGATCTTCTCCACTACCACATGATTGATTGTAGTGTCTTTTCCAGCCTCCATCTGTCTTGCATTATCGAATATCAATGTGTAATATCCTTGTCGCATAAAGAAATGCTCTGTCTTCCACTCCGATTTCCCAATAGAGTCTGTCCGTTCTGCATTGATAACTGGAAGCGGGAAAACAATACGCTCCATTTGCAACTTCCGGTTGGCGGCGAAATTAAAGAAGAAATCATCAAAAAGCTCATCAGCCGCCTTTGGCATCGGAGTTTCCGTTATCAACAGTTCCATTGTGTCGGCAACAACCGAGTCTACAAAATCTGACGAGTCAGCCGGAGCCTCGTCATGAGAACCAGCCATCTTACTCCCATTGCAGGAAAACATAAGCATGGCAAAAGCGAAAATCGCGATTAAAAACCTTTTCATCTTTCAAATCGAAATGCTATCCATCTCCCAAATTTGCGCAAAAGTACAACTTTATTTTGATATTTTGCGCTATTTAAGTACAAAAATATTACCTTTGCAAGAAATTTAGATAAATTAAAGCAACAATGATACTTGACAAAATAAAGCAACTTCTGGAAGAGGTTGGCAATATGAGCGCAAACAATGCGGAAGAGATTGAGAACCTGAGACTTAAATATCTCGGCAAAAAAGGTGAGATAACAGCACTTATGGCTGATTTCCGCAATGTTCCGGCTGATCAAAAAAAGAGCGTCGGAATAAAAATAAACGAACTGAAACAAACAGCCCAAGAACGCATAAACGCTCTTAAAGAGATTTTGGATACAACAGACAGCGACACAGAGGGGCTCGACCTTACACGTTCACCATACCCTATCAGACTTGGAACCCGCCACCCTCTGACAATTGTCAAAAACGAAATAATCGACATTTTCTCACGGATGGGATTTGTACTGGCTGATGGCCCGGAGGTTGAAAACGACATGCACGTATTCACCAAAATGAATTTCGCCCCGGATCATCCTGCACGTGACATGCAAGACACTTTCTTTGTGGAGCAAAACAAGAATGATGTAACCAAAAACATGGTTCTTCGCAGCCACACAAGTTCTGTTCAAGCACGTGTAATGGAAAATTCACAACCGCCGATAAGGGTCATATGCCCCGGCCGCGTATATCGTAATGAGGCCATAACTGCACGCGCTCATTGCTTCTTCCACCAAGTAGAGGGACTATATATCGATAAAAATGTATCGTTCACAGATCTCAAACAGGTCCTGTTGTCATTTGCACGCGAAATGTTCGGCAACGACACCAAGATACGCCTGCGCCCAAGCTATTTCCCGTTCACCGAGCCAAGTGCGGAAATGGATATCTCATGCCACATTTGCGGTGGCAAGGGATGTGGCTTCTGTAAACACACCGGATGGGTGGAGATTTTAGGATGCGGAATGGTCGACCCGAATGTTTTGGAGCAATGTGGTATCGACAGTAAAATATACACCGGATATGCTTTCGGTATGGGAGTCGAACGCATCACTAATCTGAAATATCAAGTAAGCGATCTGCGCATGTTCTCTGAAAACGACTTGCGCTTCCTTAAAGAATTTGAAGCGGCCAACTGATACCACTTTCGCAAAACATACAAAGGGCATTGATTACTCAAATATATGTAATCAATGCCCTTTGTGTATTTGGCATATAAAAATATATGGATCCACCAATACGTTTGTGGTTGCCCCCTCTGACAAACTCAAACCGCAGGCTATGTTAAATATCGTCCAGCAATAATATTATCAAGCTCTGTCTCCTGACTTCGTCATTGCGTCACCCTAAACGCCAAGATGGTCAAACAATGGC
>ERZ777011.1064-NODE-1064-length-33269-cov-6.130367_pt1 | contig 33269 bp, 23 predicted proteins | sample MGYA00374964_ERZ777011 | MGnify/ENA primary metagenome ERZ777011 (study PRJEB29310, sample SAMD00008975) | mouse gut metagenome | study: EMG produced TPA metagenomics assembly of the Metagenome analysis of fecal microbiota from mouse which was promoted...
ATAAAATAACAACATTTTTGAACGAGCTGCGAAATCCTAAATGAAAGAGCCGTGTCAGGAGTAAACGAATAAATCATAAATCATAAATCATAAATCATATTTATTTCCTACTTTTGCCCGAAGAAAACAAAAACACTATATAAACTTAAAAAACATGAAACCTACATTATTTTTATTAGCTGCCGGAATGGGAAGCCGCTACGGAGGCTTGAAGCAACTGGACGGACTGGGTCCCAACGGTGAAACAATTATGGATTATTCCATCTACGATGCGATCCAGGCCGGTTTCGGCAAACTCGTTTTCGTTATCCGTAAAGATTTCGAACAGGATTTTCGCGACAAGATCCTCTCCAAATATGAAAGTCACATCCCTTGTGAACTGGTATTCCAGGCATTGGACAACCTGCCCGAAGGATTCGTATGCCCGGCAGAGCGCACCAAACCGTGGGGCACGAACCATGCCGTCATGATGGGAGCCGGAGTGATCAAAGAACCGTTTGCCGTCATCAACTGCGACGACTTCTACGGCCGCGACTCCTTTCAGGTCATGGGCAAATTCCTTGCCAATCTGCCGGAAGGTTCCAAAAATGTGTACTCGATGGTAGGTTTCCGCGTAGGCAACACACTCAGCGAAAGCGGTACGGTATCACGCGGTATCTGCAGCACCAATGAAAACCACCTGCTGACTTCCGTTGTCGAACGTACCAAGATCCAACGTATCGACGGTGAAGTCAAATACATCGACGACAACGGCGAATGGACGGCTACTCCCGACACGACTCCGGTCAGCATGAACTTCTGGGGCTTCACACCTGACTACTTCGCCTACAGCCAGGAATTCTTCAAGACATTCCTGAGCGACCCGAAGAACATGGAAAACCTGAAGAGCGAGTTCTTCATCCCACTGATGGTCGACAAGCTGATCAGCGACAATACCGCCACGGTCGAAGTCCTGGACACAGCCAGCAAATGGTTCGGCGTAACCTATCCGGAAGACCGCCAGGAAGTCGTGGACAAGATCCAGGCATTGGTCGATGCAGGCGAATATCCTGACAAATTGTTCTAAGAACGACCCGTTTCCGCATCCGAAGCGGGAATACGAACTACGGTAGAGACGCGCGCATGTGCGTCTCTATTTGTTTATCGGCGGAAAAGGTTACGCCAAATGATTGCTTTAACGAGTAAATATCACTATTTTTGTTGCCACAATACAAAACAAGATGATGATGAAAAAGCTGTTTGCTATATGTTTAGTGGCCCTCACGGCGCTGATATCCGTCCATTTGCAAGCGCAAGAGGTTGAAACGCTGGTACTGATCGACACCGATATGGGAAAGATCAAGGTGAAACTCTTCAACGACACCCCCCGGCATCGTGACAACTTCATCAAGAACGTGAATGAACACCTCTATGACGGACTGCTGTTCCACCGCGTCATCAAGCAGTTCATGGTACAAGCAGGCGACATCAACTCAAAAGACGCCCCGATGGAACAACATTTAGGCGACGGCGACCTGGGCTATACCATCCCGGCGGAAATCGTGTACCCGAAATATTTCCATAAACGCGGGGTGCTTGCCGCCGCCCGGACGGGCGACGAGGAAAACCCCGAACGCGCCTCGTCGGCGACCCAGTTCTACATCGTCACGGGGAAGTTCTTCACCGAAATGGAATTGGACAAGAAGGTGGCAAACGAAGGGTACACCTTCACCCCCGAACAACGCGAAGCCTATATGTTGGAAGGCGGCACGCCCCACCTGGACGGCAAATACACGATCTTCGGCGAAGTCGTAAGCGGAATGAAAGCCGTCGACAAGATCCAGTTCACCGAAACGAACGCCGAAGACCGGCCGGTCAAGAACATCAAGATCAAATCAATGAAGATAGTCAACAAATAAACAACAACGAATGGAAACAAAAGAAACATTAGTGGTGATGGACACCACGCTCGGAAAGATAACACTCCAATTATATAACGACACCCCGCAGCATCGCGACAATTTCATCAAACTGGCAAAAGCCGGACAATACGACGGACTGCTGTTCCACCGCGTCATCAAAGATTTCATGGTGCAAGGCGGCGATATCACCTCCAAAGACGCCCCGATGAACAAGTCTTTGGGAGCCGGCGACCTGGGCTATACCGTCCCGGCGGAATTCAACTACCCCAAATATTTCCATAAAAAGGGAGCCTTGTGCGCCGCCCGTACCGGAGACGAAGTGAATCCGGAAAAGGCATCATCAGCCTCGCAGTTCTATATCGTCACGGGCAAGAAATATTCGGATGCCGAACTCGGCCAGATGGAAAAGCAAATGGAAGGACGCCTGAAACAGGCCATCTTCAACCGCCTCCAGACGGAGAACAAAACCAAGATCATGGAACTCTACCGTAGCGGAAACAAAGAAGAACTCGCCGTGCTCCGCGACACCCTGATCGGCAAGACCGAACTGGAAGCCGAAAAGCGTAAAGACGAGACGAAGATACCTGCCAACCTGCGCGAGACCTACAAGACGATCGGCGGCGTGCCCTTCCTCGACAACCAGTACACCGTCTACGGCGAAGTAGTGGAAGGCTTGGATGTAGTAGACGCGATCCAGCAAGTAAAGACAAACAAACAAGACCGCCCGACGGAAAATGTAGTAATCAAGTCGGTAGAGGTTTTGGAATGATGCGACTCTCGGTTTACAAGGAACATTACAAAGAAACGATACGCCTGGGTGTCCCGATCATGTTGGGACAGCTGGGCATTATTATTGTAGGCTTTGCCGACAACATCATGGTCGGACACCATAGCACGGCCGAACTGGCTGCCGCCTCGTTCGTCAACAACTTCTTCAACCTCGTGTTCATTGCGGGGATGGGATTTTCCTACGGACTTACTCCCATCATCGGAGGTTATTTTGCACAAAAAGAACATGCCAAGGCAGGCGAGACACTGAAAAACAGCCTTTGTATCAATCTCATCGTGGGATTGCTACTCAGCCTCTGCATGTTGACACTGCTTCTGAACATCCATATCCTGAAACAGCCGGAAGAACTGATGCCCTATATCGTGCCTTACTACATCTTGCAGCTCTTCTCGGTCATTTTCGCCATGCTGTTCAACTCGTTCAAGCAGTTCAGCGACGGCACGACAGACACGGTCACCCCGATGTGCGTCATGTTAGGAGCCAACGTGCTCAACATCATCGGGAACTACCTGCTGATATACGGCAACTTCGGATGTCCCGAATTAGGGCTTACCGGGGCCGGTATCTCGACACTCTCCAGCCGTATCCTGACATTCGGGATATTCTGCGTGCTATTTGCCAAGCATTCCCGTTACAAACTTTACAGGGAAGGGTTCAAGAAAGGGACGGTCAACCGGGCGAACATAGGCAACCTAATCCGCCTTGGCTTGCCAGTCGGCTTCCAGATGGGAGTCGAGACCGGCTCGTTCAGCCTGAGTGTCATCATGATGGGTTGGTTGGGAAGCACGGCACTCGCCGCCCACCAAGTAGCAGGCGTGATCACCACGCTCGGCTTCATGGTCTATTACGGCATAGCGGCGGCGGTCGCCATACGGGTAAGCAATTTCGGGGGCCGGAACGACTGGCCCTCCATACGACACGCATCCTTTGCCGGCCTGCATCTGGTCATGTGCACGGCAGCCATCGTAGTCCTCCTGATCGGAGCCTTCCGCAACATGATGGGATATATCATCACCCCGGAAAAAGAGGTAGTCGAACTGGTCGCCCTGCTCGCCTGGCCGGTGATCCTGTACCAGGCAGGCGACGGGCTGCAAATCCTCTTCGCCAACGCCCTGCGAGGCATCTCGGATGTCAAATACATGGCTTATATGGCTTTCTTCTGCCACTTCGGGCTGGCACTCCCTATCGGTTACCTGTGCGGATTCACCTTCGACTGGGGAGCCGTCGGCGTATGGTGCGGTTTTCCGGTCAGCCTGACCACGCTCGGGCTGTTACTTTGGAGACGTTTCAATCGATTGACAATAAAAAAATAGTGTATGACTAAAGACATAACAGCAGAACACGTATTAAACGACCTGCGCTACCTGACGCTGCTGGCACGCAGCTTTCCGACGGTGGCAGACGCCAGCACGGAAATCATCAACCTGGAGGCCATCCTGAACCTGCCGAAAGGGACGGAGCACTTCCTGTCCGACGTCCACGGCGAGCATCAGGCTTTCAACCATGTGCTGAAAAATGCCTCCGGCGCGATCAAACGCAAGGTGAACGAGATATTCAGCAATACGCTGCGCGATTTCGAGAAGAAAGAGCTTTGCACACTGATCTACTATCCGGAACAGAAATTAGAACTGATCCGGCAACGCGAAAAAGACCTGGACGACTGGTATCTGATCACACTGAACCAACTGGTGCGCGTATGCCGGAACGTCTCGTCCAAATACACGCGCTCGAAAGTGCGCAAGGCATTGCCTACGGAATTCTCCTATATCATCCAAGAACTGCTCCACGAGTCAAGCGACGAACCGAACAAGTCCGCCTACGTGGACCAGATCATCAACACGATCATCTCGACCGGCCGGGCCAACGACTTCATCATCGCCATGTGCCACCTGATCCAACGCCTGACGATTGACCTGCTACACATCATCGGCGACATCTACGACCGCGGACCGGGCGCCCACATCATCATGGACACACTTTGCAACTACCATAACTTCGACATCCAGTGGGGCAATCACGACATCCTCTGGATGGGAGCCGCCGCCGGCAACGCGGGGAGTATCGCCAACGTGATCCGCATGTGCATGCGCTACGGTAACCTGGCGACCCTGGAGGACGGATACGGCATCAACCTCCTGCCCCTGGCAACATTCGCCATGGAAGTCTATGGCAACGATCCCTGCGAACTGTTCATCCCGCGCACGAATGCCTCCGATGCGACCTTTGATGAAAAAACGACCCAACTGATCGCCCGCATGCACAAGGCGATCACGATCATACAGTTCAAGCTGGAAGGCGAGATCATCCGCCGCCGTCCGGAGTTCGGGATGGACGACCGCCTGCTGCTCCACCACATCGACCGACGGCGCGGGACGATCCGCATCGAAGGAAAGGAATACGAATTGAAAGACAAGAACTGGCCGACCCTCGATGCCAAGGACCCCTATGCCCTTTCAATCGAAGAAGAAGAGTTGATGCGCCGCATCAAGCACTCGTTCGAGTGCAGCGAAAAACTGAAAAAGCACATGCGCTGCCTGTTCACGCACGGCAGCATGTACCAGGTCTGTAACTCCAACCTACTCTTCCACGCCTCCGTCCCAATGAATCCGGACGGCACACTCAAGGCTATCGGGATCGAAGGAACGGAATATAAGGGTAAAGCCCTGTTGGACAAAGTAGATCAGCTGGTACGCACCGCCTATTTCGACGCCGACGACAGCCCGGAAAAAGACTTTGCAATGGATTACATCTGGTACCTTTGGGAAGGCAAGGACTCACCTCTCTTCGACAAAAGCCGGATGGCGACTTTCGAACGCTGCTTCATCAACGACAAATCAGTGCAGAAGGAGGAAAAAGGGGCCTACTATTCCTTACGGGAAGAAGAATCGGTCTGCGACATGCTGCTGGACGAGTTCGGTGTCACCGGCCGGCATCGCCACATCATCAACGGGCACGTCCCCGTACGCTCCATCAAAGGCGAGAACCCGATCAAGGCAAACGGCAAACTGCTCGTGATCGACGGCGGCTTCTCCAAGGCCTACCACCCCGAGACTGGTATTGCCGGTTATACCTTGGTCTACCATTCGCGCGGCTTCCAGCTCGTTCAGCACGAGCCGTTCCTATCGACCGATCAGGCCATCAAGGAAGGCAAGGACATCCGATCGACCACCATCGTCGTCGAACTGAACTCCCACCGCCAGATGGTCAAGGATACGGACAAAGGGGTGGACTTGCAACAACAGATTCACGACCTGGAAAAGCTTCTCTACGCGTTCCGCAACGGCCTCATCAAAGAAAAAGAACGTTACAAATAATCGTGGGAGGAGAAGAAACACTCCCCCCACTCCCTTCAAAACAACCGGCACAACAAAAAAGAAGGCATCTTTTCAGACACCTTCTTTTCCGTCGGATAATCCATTTATTTGATGATCCCCAACTTCGAAACATTGATGAAATCAATTATATGCTGAATTTCGCCACTCATAGGAACCTGATCCTTAATCATCAGCAGGGCATCGAATACACTGGTGTTTCCTTGATAGATGATACGATAGGCATGACCGATATGCTTGATTATCTTTTCACTCATGCCTTCGTGCATCAAGATTACGGAATTTACTCCGTAATAGGTCGTAGGTTCCAACGCCGCCACAATATAAGGAGGTACATCTTTGCGGAAACGACAACCGGTCTGCGTCATCGACCAGGTTCCGACACGGCATCCTTGGCTCACCAATACGTTGCCACCGAAAATCACATAATCTTCAATCATGCAATTACCGGAGATTTTGCTCCCATATCCAAACACGCAATGATTACCGACATGCGTGTCGTGGGATACATGCACGCCTTCATGCAGGAAATTGCCATTACCAATAACCGTCTTTCCTTCAGGATTGGTCGCGCGGTTAATCACCACGTTTTCACGAATCACATTGTCATCTCCGATCTCGACAATCGTATCGCCTCCTTTGTAATTAAAATCCTGCGGTTCGGCAGCGATGACGGCACAATTGAAAATGCGGTTTCTCTTTCCCATACGGGTTCCGCTCATGATACTGGCATGAGGCATGATCTCGCAATCATCACCTATCTCTACATTCTTATCAATGTATGCAAACGGATGAACGATTACATTCGCTCCTATTTTCGCGCTTGCATCTACATAAGCTAACGGACTAATCATAATAATCACCTTTTTAATTGACAATTGATAATTGCATTTTACTCTCTTCCACCACCGACGGCACTATACAAATTGATAACAGCCTGCATACGCTGGACATTGTCAGATACTTCTGTCAACTGCGCATTAAGCAGACTTTGCCGGGCAGAGAGGATTTCCAGATAACCGGACTGTCCGGAATGGAACAAAGCATTGGTATAGGTAACCGCCTTTTTCAACTCTTCTATTTGGATTTGATCCCGGACAAGTTTTCTATTGGTCGCATCATAGAGATACAGAGCGTCACTCACTTCCTTTCCCGCTTCGAGAATCGCCTGCTGGTAATTCATCTTGGCTATCTGTTCCTCCGCTTTCGATATCTTCAGATTAGCGATCAGTTTACCATTGTTAAAGATCGGCTGTGCCAACGAAGCCAAAGCTTGGAACATAAACTGTCCCGGATTGGAAACCGTAACACCCGAACCATTCGTCCAACCGGCTGTTGCCGTAATATTAAGTCCCGGATAAAAGGCAGCACGGGCCTTATTGGTTGTATAGTAAGCACCGGCCAATGTCATTTCGGCCACCTTCACATCCGGACGATTTTCCAACAACTGCAAAGGGACACCGGCCATCAGCTCATCCGGCATTACTTGATCTTCGAGCGTATTACGGTCGATATGCTGCGGCGCCTTTGCAAGCAATACAGATAAAGAATTCTCCACTTCACGTACCTGCCGTTTCAGTTCGATCAAAGAACCGGACACCTGATGGAACACGGCACGCATCTGGACAACTGCAGCTTCTGTTGCCATACCGGCGCCCTTCATCGCTTCCATAACCCGCACATTTTCTTTGTAGATATCCACCGTTTCGGAAGTAATCTCCACCTGGCGGTCCAACATCAATAATGTGAAATAGGTATTGGCGATTCCACCTATCAACTGCGAACGTATCGCTTGCTGCACGTACTGGCTCTGCAAATAAACGGTTTTCTGTTCACGGCTCGCATTTAACAGTTTACCAAACAAATCAACTTCCCAACTGGCTACAGCCGGCAAGGTATAAGCCTTCACATAACCCGTATTTTCCATTTTGGTTATAGTCCCCTGCGGAGCTAAGTTCAAAGAAGGGAGGAAAGACAGACGGGCGGAAGTCAGCAACAACTTAGCCTCCTCAACACGCAGGACAGCGGCTTGCATATCCACATTGTTTGCCAATCCCTCTTCGATCAAAGCCTGCAATTTCGAATCACGGAAAACTTCTTTCCAAGGCAAGTTTCCCATATTGGCCGTATCCGTTACAGCCAACGTACCGGAATCCGATACCGGATCACGGTAGATACCGGAAGTCTCAATCGTATCCGGGCGGTTATACGCTTTATATATGTGGCAACTGCTCAAAAGAGCGGTTGCACACACCATATATATAATCTGTTTCTTCATTGTCATCTCTTATTTTGTTTTTGCGTACTGTTCTATTTCCGTATTCATATCGCTGTTATCCAAATCTTCCCATTCGATAGGCTTGAATTTCTCCTGCAAGTACTGGAATACCACAAACAGAACCGGAACAATAAAGATCTGGAAGATCATACCGATGAACATACCTCCAATGGCGGCAGTACCCAAAGTACGGTTACCATGAGCACCGACACCGAACGCGAACATCATAGGCAACAGACCCACTACCATAGCCAACGATGTCATCAAGATAGGACGCAAACGGGCGGCTGCACCTAAAACGGCAGCCCACGTGATACTCATGCCCATGCGGCGGCGATCGAGAGCAAACTCAACGATCAAAATGGCGTTCTTCGCCAACAGCCCAACCAACATGATCAAAGCGATCTGCATATAGATATTGTTGGACATCGTACCTAAGATCATCTTCAGAGCCGGGATACTGCCTAAAGCAGCCCATCCCTGTACGAACAGGAAGCTACCCATCAAACCGAACGGAATGGAAAGCAATACGGACAACGGCAGGATATAACTTTCATACTGGGCACTCAGCAACAAGTAAACAAACACGAAACAGAGCAAGAAGATCAAACCGGTCGTACTACCGCTCGTTTCAGCCTCTTCACGCGCCATACCTCCCAATTCGTATCCGAACCCGGCCGGAAGCGTCGTACCAGCAACTTCCCCAATCGCTTTCAATGCCTGCCCGCTGGTGTAACCATCTGCCGGTGCTACCATCACTTTGATAGACGTGTACATATTAAAACGGCTGATGATATCCGGTCCGTACACTTTCTTAATAGAGACGAACTGCGAGATCGGGGCCATTTCGTTTCCATTGCGGATCTTGATATTCTTCAGCGATTCCAAATTAGTACGCAACGCCGGATCTGCCTGAACCATTACACGATACATCTTACCGAAGCGGTTGAAATCGGAGGCATACAGACCACCGTAATATCCTTGCATGGTAGCCAGGATATCACTTGGACTGATCCCGACCTTCTTACAGGCAGCCGCATCAATATCAATCATGTACTGCGGAAAATTCGGGTTGAAGGTACTCTGTGCCGACTTGATTTCAGGACGAGCCGCCAAAGCCGCCATATATTGTTTTGTCACATTGAAAAACTTTTCCAGATCGCCACCGGTCTTATCCTGCATATTTAACTCGATATCGCTGGAAGCAGAATACCCCGGAATCATAGGAGGAGCGAAAAACAACACCTGTGCATCCTTCACGATCTTTTGTGCACGCATGAACAAACTGCCATACACGATATCCGAGCTCTGCATCATAGAACGTTCCTCCCAGTCTTTCAACTTGATAATGAACGAGCCATAAGAAGGTCCCTGGCCACCGATAAAACTGAAGCCAATAATAGCAGTACGTGATTTAACAGCCGGATCGGCAGCAATCAGGCTATCCACCTTGTTCATCACCTCTATCGTACGTTCCTGGGAAGTTCCCGGCGGCAGCGTCACGGCCCCCATGATCGTTCCGGTATCTTCGTTCGGAACCATACCTGTCGGAGTCGCATTCATCAAAACAACGAGCAGGACGATACATCCGGCCACGATACCGAACGAAAGCCATTTCTTCTGTATAAAAAATACGACACGCTTTTTATAACTGTTCAGCAAAGAGTCGTATGCGGCATTGAAAGAAGAATGGAAACGGGAAATGAAAGTCGATTTCTTATGCCCTTCTTCATGCGGCTTCAGGAACATCGCACACAGAGCCGGGCTCAACGTCAAGGCGTTCAATGCGGATAAACCGATCGAGATAGCCATCGTCAAACCGAACTGACGATAAAACGTGCCGGCTGTACCGCTCATGAAACTCACCGGAATAAATACGGACATCATGACCAACGTGATGGACACGATAGCCCCTCCCAATTCATTCATCGCATCGATAGATGCCAGTTTCGCCGATTTATATCCCTGATCCAACTTGGCATGGACCCCCTCGACAACCACGATCGCATCGTCGACCACAATCGCAATAGCAAGCACCATAGCACAAAGAGTCAACAAGTTCAAGCTAAAGCCGATCAGCGACAACAAGAAAAAGGTTCCGATCAACGCAACAGGAATTGCGATAGCCGGAATCAAGGTCGAGCGCATATCCTGCAAGAAGATATACACAACGATAAATACCAGAATGAAAGCTTCGATCAACGTCTTGAGCACCTCATGGATAGAAGCGTACAAGAAGTCGTTGGCATTCATACCGATGTCGATCCTCAAACCTGGAGGCAAGATCTTTTCCGTCTCTTCCAACAGGTCCTGGATGTTATTGATCGTCTCTGTGGCATTGGTTCCTGCCATCTGATAAACGATGCAGGTCACGGCACTATGGCCGTTTACTTTATTGACAAAGTTATAAGTCAGACGTCCCAATTCGATATCGGCGATATCTTTCATACGAAGAACTTCACCATCCGGCAAAGCTTTTACGACCATGTCCTCAAACTCGCTTACCTCCTGCAAACGCCCCTTATAACGAATCGTATACTGGAAACTCTGATTCCCTTGTTCACCGAACGAACCCGGAGCAGCCTCCACGTTCTGCTCAGCCAGCACACCTGCCACGTCATTCGGAACCAGTTTGTACTGAGCCATCACATCTGGCTTCAACCAGATACGCATGGAGTAGTCGGTTCCTAACACGTTCGCGTCCCCCACACCAGGTACACGCTGTACTTCGGGAATCAAGTTGATCTTGGCATAGTTCTCTATGAATCGTTGGTCGTAACGATCCTCAGCGTCATAAAGGGAAAACACGACCAACATGGAATTCTGACGTTTCTGAGTCGTTACGCCAATCTTGGTAACTTCGGCCGGCAACAAACCTTGTGCCATGGATACACGGTTCTGAACGTTCACGGCTGCCATATCGGGATCGGTTCCCTGTTTAAAATAAATGGAAATTTCGGCCGATCCGTTATTCGAAGCCGACGAGGTCATGTACATCATGTTCTCCACACCGTTGATCTGGTCTTCCAGCGGCGCAATCACACTATTGAGCACAGTCTGCGCGTTTGCACCCGTATAAGTAGCTTTTACCGATACAGTTGGAGGAGCAATATCCGGATATTGGGTAATAGGCAAGGACAACATGCCTAATATACCCAGTATGACAATCAGGATGGAGATCACCGTTGAGAGTACCGGGCGGTTTATAAATCTATCTAATTTCATATTTTCTGTGTTTTAACGAACAAATGGAAGTTATTAATTAAAAGCGGTTTTCAAATTACCTTCGTTCTGATCTTTCAATGCCTGATCATATTTCGCTTTCTGCTGTTCCGGGGTGATCGGTTCAATCACCTGTCCGTCACGAAGGTTCTGAACGCCTTCAATCACAATTTTGTCACCGGATTGCAAACCATTCGTCACCAAATAATTCTTCCCGTCATCCAGGTTAGAGATCTGGATCTCCGTATTTTTTACGGAATTATCAGCCTGCAAGACAAAAACGAACTTCTTATCCTGGATTTCGACCGTAGAAGACTGAGGGATAATAATAACTCCATCCATCGTATAGGGAAATATAATATTGCCTGTACCGCCGCTTCTCAGGATATTTTTATCGTTCGGGAAAACAGCACGCATACTGACTGACCCTGTAGACTGGTCAATCACACCACTAACGGCATCGATCTTACCGTCAGACTGATAGGTTGTGCCATCGGACAATTGCAAGCGAACAGCCGGCATCTTTTCCAACTGTTCCTTCAAAGTACCTCCGGCTTTTGTCAGACGCAACAGTTCTTTCTCCGTCATGGAAAAATAGACATACACATCGTTTATCTCCGACACAGTGGTCAACGGCTGCGCAACAGAAGGACTGACCAAACTTCCGACACGGTACGGGAATGTACCGACAACACCATCAGACGGGCTTGTCACCGTACAGAAAGACAAATTCTGGTTTGCACTTACCAAAGAAGCTTTCGCTTGCGCCAAGCTTGCCTTGGCAGACATAAGCTGGTTAACCGCAGTCTGATATTCAAATTCACTGATAATCTTCTGGTCAAACAAAACCTTTTTGTTCTTTTCGGTCAAAGCCAAAGTTGCAACGTTGGCATTTGCCATCTCGACTGCCGCTTTTGCCTGCCCTACCACAGCTACATATTGGGTCGGGTCAATCTGGAACAAAGCCTGCCCCTTACGGACAGTCGCACCTTCATCCACACATAATTTAACAATAAACCCCGAAACCTGTGGCCGTATCTCGATATCCTGCATACCCTTGATCGTTGCCGGATAAGAAGTCGACTGGTCACTCGTTGTCGAATGGACTGCAAGAACAGCAAATTCATTATCCCCCAACTTCATACCGCTTTGATTGTTTCCACAAGCGGTCAACAAAGCCCCGCCTACGGCAAAGAATGCGATTTGCCTTAATCGTGTAATAGTAGTTTTCAACATTTGTTTATCCATATTTATCATTAATATATATTCTTCTTGATTCCTTATTGCAGGACACCGATATGAAAAAATTCACGACTTTGCAGCTTCTAAATCATGAATCCACAACCTACTTGCCATAAAAACCTACAAAAGTATCTTTTTTTTGCCTTATTTCATACGTTTACACATTCTTTTCAAGATAACCCGCCAAAATTTTCCAAGAGATCGATCCCCATACGAAGTTTTCGTCAAATCCTCTATCACTCTATCACGAATCCAGGGCAACCGTACCAAAAATAGCTATCCGGAACCATTTCTCTTCTCTTATGAAAATTTCGCGAACCTACTATCATACTATCATATCCGGCTGTTAGCACCTGTTTCACAATATGTTAAAGCATAACAGTTGCTGTTTTTCACTATCATTCTACTATCATGCATCTATCATGCTTTTTACATGGATATTTATTTATACAACTGATAATGTGCTATTTATATTCACATAGGCAAAAATAACCATTGGCGAAAAAGATGCAAAAACATGTATGTGGTTAGTCCGTATCGGTGGCGAAAACAGATAGACGCTTTATGATTTTGGTACAGTTGCCCTGAGACAAATAGCTCACCATTTGTTTATTCAATAATTTATACTAATTTTACGGCATATATAATCTAAATTATCAATTCAAATGGAACTAAAGTTTATGATTTCAGAAGTGCTCAGCACTTCATGGAAGTACACCAAATCACAGATTTGGGTACTGGCGGGACTTTTTATCGGATATTTTATCCTCTCGTCGCTTATTGGCGTATTGTTAATGCCGGCACAAGGATCGATAGTTGGTAACATCATCGCCAACCTGCTCAGCATAGTCATTTCTTGCGCCTTCATGCTGGGATATATCAAAAACATGTTCCAGACCCTTGATGGTGAAGAGCCTCAGTTTTCCGCCTATGGCAGCCAGTCACGCAAAATCGTGACCTACTTCGTGGCAAGCCTCATCTACATCATTGCCGTAAGCATCGGAATAATCTTGTTGCTCGTTCCGGGTATCTACCTGGCGGTCCGCCTTCAATTTTTCACGCAATTCATTGTTGAAGAAAACTGCGGCATCACTGAATCTCTCAAGAAGAGCTGGCAACTAACCGAAGGGCAAGTCATGCCATTGCTCCTGTTGTTGTTGACGATGATCGGGATCGCACTTGTCGGCTGTATCTTGTTTTTCATTGGGATCTTCGTTGCCATGCCTCTCATTTACATGATGCAGTGCTATGTGTTCAGAAAATTGAATGCGGTTTCCGCTAACGAAATACAATCATTCTAACAAATAAAAACAAGATAGAGGCAGCCCGTCGCCCAAAACATGCGGGCTGTTTCTCCTTTGTCCTATGGCTAAAATATACAGAATCAAAGACATTGCCGAAATGTCCGGCGTATCGACCGGAACAGTCGATCGCATATTGCACAACCGAGGCAAAGTCTCCGAAGAGGCACAAAAAAAAGTAGAAAAAGTATTAAAAGAAATCGATTACCACCCGAACCTGATAGCCCGCTCCTTGGCACTGAAGAAGAGCTACCGTTTCGTCACGTTGATCCCCTCCTTCGCCAAAGGCGAATACTGGGACAAACTTTGTGAGGGAATAGACAAAGCGGAACAGGAGCTTTTCAGCTACAACGTAGAAATCGAACGCATGTGTTTCAACCAATACGACAAAAGCAGTTTCGACGAACTCATTCCCCGAATCGAAAAAGCCGACTGCCAAGGGGTCGTGATCGCAACACAATTCCACGACAGTGTCATCAAGCTGGCATCCCGGCTGGACCTGTTACAGATACCTTACATCCTGATAGACGCATTCATCGAAAATACCAATTGCGTGGCCTATTATGGAACCAATTCGTACGACTCCGGATATATTGCCGGCCGCCTGCTATACGAACAAATCAACCCGACCGAAAACGTCGCAATCTTCCGCTTTATCCGCAAAGGAGAAATGCAGATAACCCAAGTCATGAAACGCGAGGAAGGCTTCAGAAATTATCTGGCTGAGAAAAACTACGGCGGACGCATCTACTCCGTACAGTTGCATGCAGATGAACCGGAAAAGAATATAAGCATCCTCAATGCCTTTCTGGACGAACATAAGGAAGTGAACGCCGGTATCATATTCAACTCCCGCGCCCACTTACTGGGAAAATACTTCCGCGACAAAGGAGAAAAGTTCAGATTGATCGGTTACGATGTGATTGATCCGAATATCACTTGCCTGAATGACGGTTCCATCACGCACTTGATCGCCCAACGGCCGGAAGTCCAAGGATTCAATTGCATACGAGCATTATTCCGCCATCTGGTCCTCAAGGAAAAAGTCGAACAGATCAACTATATGCCGATAGATATTCTGATGAAAGAGAACATTAAATACTATAACAATTATATTTGAAAACATAAAAAGATATTTTTTCATTGTTTTCTTTTTGTTTGATAAATAAATACTATATTTTTGTGCCCAATGTGCGCGAGCACAATTTAATAATAACAATGAAATTATCACAATTACAAAACAATAAAAATATGGCTAATTTATTTTGCGTTAAAGACAAAGTTGTCATTATTACCGGTGGAGCCGGGATCTTAGGCAGAGGTATTGCCGGTCATTTGGCTGAAGAAGGCGCTAAAATCGTGATTCTCGACCGTGCAGCCGAAGTTGGTGAACAAATTGTAGCCGACATCAAAGCAAAAGGAGGAGAAGCAAGTTTCTTCCTGACCGACGTATTAAACAAAGAAATTCTGGAACAGAACAAAAAGGATATCCTGGCCAAATACGGTCGTATCGATGCATTGCTGAATGCAGCCGGCGGAAATATGGCTGGTGCGACCATCGGGCCGGACAGCACGATTTTCGACCTGAACATCGACGCTTTCCGCAAGGTGGTAGATTTGAACCTGTTCGGGACAGTTCTTCCGACAATGGTATTTGCCGATGTGATGGCTAACCAGAAAGAAGGTGCTATCGTCAACTTCTCTTCCGAGTCAGCCTTGCGCCCGCTCACCCGCGTTGTCGGTTACGGGGCCGCTAAAGCCGCCATCTCCAATCTGACTAAATATCTGGCAGGCGAACTGGCAATCAAATTCGGAGAAGGTTTGCGTGTAAATGCAATTGCCCCGGGATTCTTCCTGACAGAACAGAACCGTACCCTGATGACCAATCCGGACGGATCTTACACTCCGCGCGCCGAGTCCGTTATTGCACATACTCCGTTCAGACGTCTGGGAACACCGGATGAATTGTTTGGTACAATCCAGTATCTGATCAGCGATGCCTCCAAATTCGTAACCGGAACAATCGCCATCGTAGACGGTGGGTTTGATGCATTTTCCATTTAATCTTACAATTAAAGACAAGACATTATGTATTTATGTGAACAAACCTGGCGCTGGTACGGACCGAACGATCCAGTTAGCCTTTCCGATATCCGTCAGGCCGGTGCTACCGGCATTGTAAATGCCTTGCATCATATCCCGAACGGAGAAGTATGGACTGTCGAAGAAATACGGAAACGCAAAGAGATGATCGAAGCTGCCGGCTTACGCTGGAGCGTAGTAGAAAGCGTCCCCGTACACGAACATATCAAAACACAAAGCGGAGACTTCCAGAAATATATCGACAACTATAAAGAAAGCATCCGCAACCTGGCAACGTGCGACATCCGTGTGATCACTTACAATTTTATGCCGGTTCTGGACTGGACCCGTACCAATCTGGCTTATACCATGCCGGACGGATCCAAAGCTCTACGTTTCGAACGTGCCGCTTTCATGGCTTTCGATCTCTACATCCTGAAACGCCCCGCCGCAGAGCAAGAATATACAGACGAAGAAAAAGCGATTGCAAAAGCGCGTTTCGATGAAATGAGCGAAGATGACAAAACATTGTTGGTGCGCAATATGATCGCCGGCCTACCCGGTTCCGAGGAAAGTTTTACATTGGACCAGTTCCGCGCAGAACTGGATCGTTACAAAGATATCGATGCTGAAAAACTTCGTGCTAACTTGATTTATTTCCTAAAAGAAATTACTCCGGTTGCCGACGAAGTTGGTGCACGTATGGTTATCCATCCGGACGATCCCCCCTACTCGATCTTAGGCTTGCCCCGCATATTGAGTACTGAAAACGATTTCCGCAAACTGATCGAAGCCGTGCCGAACAAAAGCAACGGTTTATGCCTATGCACCGGATCATTCGGCGTTCGTGCCGACAATGACTTGGCCGGTATGATGAAACGTTTCGGTGACCGCATAGACTTCGTTCACATACGCAGTACCAAACGTGACGAAGCCGGAAACTTCTTCGAAGCAAATCTGCTGGAAGGCGACGTGAATGTTTATGAAGTAATGAAAGCACTTCTCGAAATCGAGCAAGAACGCGGTTGCTCAATCGCGATGCGTCCGGATCACGGTCATCAGATGATCGATGATTTGCATAAAAAAACGAATCCAGGTTATTCCTGTATCGGCCGTTTGCGGAGCCTGGCCGAATTGCGTGGTTTGGAACTGGGTATTGCCCGCTCTTTATTTGAACAATGAATGACAAGTAATCACAAATAGCTTGGCACTGAAAGGCGTTCGTTTTTTTCGGACGCCTTTTTCATTTTACATCTCCCATTTCACTTTTTTTCCTTACTTTTGTAGTGCCAATAATTTCTCAAAATGTCTAAAACACACTATAAAATACAGTCAATTATAGTATTACTTGTGTTAAGCGCATGCCATTCTTTGTGGATAGCCCGGACACAACCAACCCCGCAACAGGAATCAATCTCGGTTCTGCCGACAATAGACATTCCTTTTCCAAACGCAGATTTCACTTTTCTATTTCCGGAAGAGCCAAAACTGAAAGAACAAACTTCTCCCCGCAAAAACATAACAGAAAGTTTCTCCAACAGAGAAAAAAACGATATCGCCGTAACAGACCCACTTCTGATGGCGGACGAAAATTCAATGCTTATCGATTTAAGTTTGATACAAAAGGAAGACTACGCTTTTCCTTTACCCGGTGCAAAAGTAATCTCTCCTTATGCAGGACGCAGAAAGCACCATTCCGGCGTGGACCTAAAAACCTGTGCCAATGACACGATCGTAACAGCATTCGACGGAATCATCCGCTTAGCCAAGCCTTACCATGCCTACGGAAATGTGATTGTCGTACGCCATTACAACGGATTGGAAACAGTCTACAGCCATAACTCCAAGAATCTGGTTAAGCCAGGAGACTATGTAAAAGCAGGACAGCCTATTGCACTGACCGGACGCACAGGAAGAGCAACGACTGAACACCTTCATTTTGAAGTACGTGTAAACGGACAACACTTCAACCCGAATCTGATATTCGATCTGCAAGAACGGAAACTTAACAATCAATGCTTGGTTTTCACCCTAAAAGGCAACAAGATAGCAGTGAAATCCATCGAGTTAATGCCTCACCAACTTGCAGGCGACTACAGTTATTCATCTGCTGCCCGCAAAAACAAAGAACAAAGAACAAATAAACAGACAAGGACAATTATAGGTTCTTTATAACCATATGCCATGCGGCCTACTCTGTCTGTTTTTCATTTTTGTCTTCAAATACTATCTTAGCCATTGCTATAAAGTTTGTTTGTGGGCACATTGAAGATACTATTTTTTTACCGAAATGCACATATAGAAAAAGGGGCTGTCACACTTTGAAAGCCCCTTTTCCTATTCGTGCCAAAAGCTATTTCAGCATGATCTTGTGACTAAATGTGCTTACGGTTCATAAACCCCGTCAAACGGATTCTGGTCACCGGCAGGCCAGACTTCATCGACCAAAGATTTGTTGTTCTTCATTTCGGATCCCGGCAACTGGAAAATAAACCGCCATGAATTGGCAGGTAATGTGATCAAACCTCCCCAGTCCATGTGGTTGCCGGTTCGTTCCAGCCCCTTCTGCGTCCGAAGCATATCAAACAGAGAAAAACCTTCTCCGTAAAGTTCTTTTCTTCTTTCTTTCAAGATGGCTTCGATCAGCTCATCGCCATTTGCTTCCGTATGCTTAGCATTACGCAAATCCTGAAGCTGCCACAGCAGTGCTTTCGCTTCCGCATCTTTTCCCTGGTGTGCACAAGCTTCCGCCGCATTCAGCAACATTTCATCGGAACGCATGACAACCATCGATCCACGACAGTCTTCATTATCCCTGAACTTATGAGAAATCCAGAATTCTTTTTTCGTTTGGCCTGAACCTGCAGACCAGTTTTCCAATTGTTTGAAACGAATATCATCTTCGTCAAACAAATCCACAAACTGATCAGAAAGGATAAAACCTGCAAAAGTCCAACATTTACGATCACCGTTGTACCACATGGCAAAAGGAGAATAGTCGCCCATGTTCTGCTCTTCCGTCTGTTTAATACCCCAAATCCAAGATTTGGTAAGATGATCATTAAATCCATTTACATACTCTTCCGCAGTTGTCAAAGGATAAACCGCCAGCACTTTTTTAGCATATTCTTCCGATTTCGCCCAGTTATTCATTACTTGATAAACTTGAGACAAAATACCTTGTACAACCGTTTGGTCAAACACGTTCGGATAGCTGGAACTACGCACAAAGCCCTCCAACATCGATTCGGCAGCCGTCAGGTCAGACAAGATCTGCCGATAGGTTTCTTCCAACGTTCCACGCGGTTTGCCCTGTGTGCCGTCTACAGTCGGTTCCGTATAAATAGGTACACCCGGCATATCCTTTGCGATAGCATAAGTCTGCTGATACAAACGGGCCAAATCGAAATAAGCCCATCCTCGCAAAGCCAAGGCCTGCCCTTTGATATATTGCTTATCTATATCTTCACCTTCCGAAGCGTCGACATAAGTGATTACGGAATTCAAGTTATTGACCAAACGGTAATGGAAGGTCCACAACTGACTCGTACGGAAAATATTAGCTTGGGTTTCTCCCCAATAATTATAGTTATACAAATACCATCCACCACCATTGTTCACCACATCTTCACCGCACATGTCCGAAATCATCTGGATAGAAGGTACACCGTAGTCGTCGCCCCGGTTAGCTCCCCCGCTACCATAGGCACGCATTTGATAATAACAACCATTCAAAGCGGACTGTGCGCCGGAAGTCGTTTGAAAGACATCCGTATCATCAACAGATGTCGATGGTTTCGTATCCAAAAAATCACTACAGGAAACCATACTTCCCGCCACGAGACCTGTAGCCAAAACCGACAATATATAGTTCTTTGATTTCATATTCTTCATCATTATTAATTAGACTTCTTACAAATTAAGTTGCAGACCGAATGAAACGGACTTCGTCACCGGGAACCGGTTGGCGGTCGTTCCGGAGATGCTTTGTTCCGGGTCCGTACCACGACGGGCCGCACTACCAACCGTAACCAAGTTATCCCCCTGAACGAACAAACGCAATGAATTAACCTGGAACTTCTTCGTGAAATTTTTAGGCAACGTATATCCCAACGTCACATTCCTCAACCTCGCAAAAGAGTTGTTGAATATGAATTTGGAAGTATAGGAACTCATATAATTTGCATAATTATAGTAGGTGGTCAAACGAGGGAATTCGGCATTCGGATTTTCAGGAGTCCAAGAATCCAACATATCCGGGTGCATGCTATAGCCTCTCCGGTAATACATGGATTGCGCATAGTCGCTGTCATACAGCTTGCCGCCGATACTGTAATAGATCATGAAAGAAAGATCGATACCTTTATATGAAAAGTTATTGGTAAAGCCCCCGAACAATTTCGGAATGGCATCGCCTAAGTATTTCTGCTGGCTGTCGCTCGTCACCTCATTATAATTTTCAGTCTTTACCCGTTCCTTCACGACTTTCTCTCCTTTGTCGTTTGTTTCGTAAATCGTTTTCCAATACTGGTCGTTACCGGTTTCAGGATTCACGCCTGCATACTCGATTCCCCAGAAATTATAGCGGGATTGGCCTTCACGCCATTTGAAGACACCGGCATTGATTTCGGCCTGCGGCAACTTGGTTATACGGTTCTTATAAGAAGTCCCGTTCAAATCGATGGTCCATTTAAAATCTTTGTTGGATATAGCAGCATAATTCAAAGAGAATTCAACCCCCTGGTTCTTAACGTCGCCGATATTACGGTCAATACCGCTCATACCGGTAGACGGAGCCATCGGCAAAGTAAACAACAGGTCTTTAGACTTACGGCTGAACCATTCGACACTACCGCTCAATTTATTAAGCACGGCAAAATCCAACCCGACATTGAACTGCAAATTCGTCTCCCATTTCAAATCCTTGTTTGACAAACGGCTGATCATGACACCCGGATCCCGGTAGTTGTTCATACCTGTCGCATACAAGCCTTGATAAGCATAATAGGTTCCCAAGTTATCATTACCGACAGCACCATAGCTGGCTTTGAGTTTCAAATTATCCAACCAGGAGCTGCAAGGTTTCATAAATTCTTCATTGGAAATTCTCCACGAACCACCCAAAGACCAGAACTGCCCCCAGCGGTTATCCGGGTGGAAACGGGAAGAGCCGTCCGTACGGAAACTACCGGAAACATAGTAACGGTCTTTATAATCATATTCGACACGGCTCAACCAGCTTAACAAACGATATTTGTTGGTATAAGAATTCATGCTGCTCATCACGGCAGCCGAACCGATCTCCGTAACACCGGGAAAAGGGAATCCCTGCTTTTCGGCAGACAACTGTTTAAATTCCAAGGCATAGGCTTCCTGTCCCAATAAAACGGACAAAGAATGATCTCCGAAAGATTTCTCATAAGTCAACAGATTATTGATCGTATAAGAAAGATTCCGGTCACTTTCCTTATAGGCTGAACCTTTGTAACCGGCGGCAAAACCATATTCGCTGTTCACATAGCCATCATAATTATACTGATAAAAATCCACACTGAAATTGGTGCGCCATTTCAATCCCGGAATGAATGTTATTTCAAAAAAAGTACGATTGGATACATCGTCATGCGTCCAAGGAGCCTTGTTATAAGTATCATCAGCCAGCGGGTTGGTTCCACTCCATGATGTACGGTAGTTTCCATAATCCAAAATGCGATTACCGTTCTTGTCCAACCTATAAGCATTCGTCGCCCCGTCCCATTCATAAATAGGATACAATGTCGGCATCGTACGCAAAAGCCATACGGTCTGATCACCGGCAGACCCTTCACGCACGCTATGAGACAAACTGATGTTGGTCCCGACCCTCAACCATTTATTTACACTATAGTTCAAGTTTGCACGTGTAGAATAGCGTTCGAAACGCTGGATAGAAAAGACACCTTTATCGTTCAGGTAACCGGCAGATATAAAATAGTCGGCTTTTTTATTCTTACCGCTGAAGTCTATCGTATATTCCTGACGCAAACGGGATTTCAACAAAGCGTTTCTCCAATCTCCCCAATAATTCAATTTCGCATTGGGGTCCATCTTACCATCCGTCCCGACCGGCATGTCGACACTATAAGGATTATTACCGAATTCGCCCATCACATAATAAGACGCATAGGAACGGGAATCTTCATCCCGATACCCAGAATCCAGATAGCCATTATACAAAGCACGCCAAGTCAATTGCGACAGTTGATCCGGCGACAGTTGATCCGGCAATCCTACAGCCAAACTGGAGAACCCCCAAGTCGAACGGAAATTGATCTGGCCTTTTTCGCTGGCGCCCTTGCGGGTCGTGATCATCACGACGCCATTGGCTGCACGCGAGCCGTACAAGGCGGTGGCCGAAGCATCTTTCAGGATGGTCATGGACTCGATATCGTTCGGGTTGATCGCATTCAGATAACCGTCGTAGGCTGTTCCGTCGACCACATAAAGCGGAGAACTGGAAGCGTTCATGGACCCGATGCCGCGGATCATAATCGTCGCGTCGGCCCCCGGCTCACCGGAATTGTTGACAACCTGCACACCACTGCTCTGCCCTTGCAAAGCCTGAGTCACGTTGGAAGCCTTGATTTTTTCCAGCGATTCTTTCTTGACTACGCTGGCCGAACCCGTAAAGGTCGATTTCTTGCCCGTACCATAGGCGACAACCATCACCTCGTCGATTGCCACCACGTCCGGTTCCATTTCGATCTTCATGCTGCGACCGGTGATGACGACCTCTTTCGTCTTATAGCCCAAATAAGAAAGATGGAGTGTTTTTGTACGGGGAGAGACAATCATCGAAAACTCCCCTTTCTCGTCGGTGGTTACGCCGTTCATCGTCTGCTTGTCTACCACAGCCACACCGATCATCGGCAAACCGTCTTCGGTAGAAATCACAACACCCGACACAGTCTTTTCCTGTGCCATCAGCAAATGTCCCCATAAGGACATTACAAAAAGAATCCAAATGAACCTCTTCATAATCAATAGATTTAAATAAAAAATTCCTAATTGAATAACATTGGCCTGTACAAACAGGAGACAGTTTTAACAGGACATTGTATTCGACACACTAATAGCCACAAATATATTAAATTTATAATTAATCAAACAAAAACAAGATATTTTTTAATCAAAATGGCTGAAAAATATTCATATTATAAAAAAACAGAACAGTCAAGGGGATCATTCCTGGGCTTTTTTCCGCCAAATTTCAACTTTCAGCAAAAAAAATGCTTGCATTTGAAAAATAATGCGTAATATTGCCGATGCAAATATAAATACAAAGAAAATCGCAAATGACATTAACAGGTTTCACATATCATACCTGGGCACTGACAATGACCCCTTGGGGGGTTTAGCATATACAAACAGACAAGTGCGGAGACGTGGTCGCCGCATTATCGCAATTCTCACATTGCACTTGCGTTTTTTTCAAATCAATCAATAAGCAGTAAATAACTGACATTCCTACTAACCGGCATACGGTTTTGTTTTCAGACCGCCGACTGCCGGTTGACAATTGTCAACTAAATAAATACATATCGATGAAAGTATTGAAATTCGGCGGAACGTCCGTAGGTTCCGTGGATAGCATCCTGAGTGTAAAGAAGATAGTAGAGGCCATTGAAGAGCCTGTAATCGTCGTCGTATCCGCCTTGGGGGGAATCACGGACAAACTGCTGAAAACAGCTTCGATGGCAGCAAACGGAGATGTAGCCTACGAAAAAGAGTTTTCCGAAATCGTAACCCGCCATCTCGACGTTATACAAGGGGTCATCCCCGACAAGACAAAGCGGATCGAAGTGCAAAAGCAGGTAATGGCCCTGCTCGACGAGCTGGGTAATATTTACAAAGGAGTGTACCTCATCAGCGACCTGTCGGCCAAGACTTCCGACACGATCGTCAGCTACGGCGAACGTATCTCCTCGCTGATTGTTTCGAACGTGATAAACGAAGCGAAGCTGTTCGACTCACGCAAATTCATCAAAACGGTCAAACAGTTCAACAAGCATATCGTCGATTTCGAATCGACAAACCGCCTGATCGAAGAGACTTTCAACCCGCTGCCTAAAGTATCGTTGGTCCCCGGTTTCATCTCTTCCAGCAAGGAAGGAGAAGTAACCAACCTCGGACGCGGAGGTTCCGACTACACCGCCTCCATCCTGGCAACGGCTCTGGGGGCACGCCGGCTGGAGATATGGACGGATGTGGACGGCTTCATGACGGCCGACCCGCGTGTGATCAGTTCGGCTTATGTCATCGACCGGCTGACCTTCACCGAAGCAATGGAACTGTGCAACTTCGGGGCAAAAGTGATTTATCCTCCTACGATATACCCGGTTTATCACAAGAACATACCTATCCGCATCCTGAATACCTTCAACCCGACTGCAAGGGGCACTTATATCTCCAAAGAACGAGTTCCGGACGACAGCAAGGCGATGATCAAAGGGATCTCGTCTATCAACGATACTTGCCTGATCACGGTGCAAGGCCTGGGTATGGTCGGCGTAATCGGCGTCAACTACCGTATTTTCAAGACACTGGCGAAAAACGGCATCAGCGTGTTCATGGTGTCACAGGCAAGCTCGGAAAACAACACGACATTTGCCGTCCGGAATGCAGACGCAGACCTGGCGGTCAAGGTCCTGGACGAAGAGTTCGCACTCGAACGCGCTCAAGGTGACATGAGCGACACGGTAGCAGAAAAGGACCTGGCAACCGTCGCAATCGTAGGCGAAAACATGAAGCGCACTCCAGGAATTGCCGGCAAGTTGTTCGGAACACTGGGCAGCGCGGGGATCAGCGTGATCGCCTGTGCACAAGGGGCTTCCGAAACGAACATCTCGTTCGTCATCAAGCGGCAATACCTGCGCAAAGCGTTAAACTCGATCCACGACTCCTTTTTTCTTTCTCAATACAAGGTCCTGAACCTTTTCATCGCGGGTGTCGGTACGGTCGGTGGTAACCTGCTGGAACAGATCCGCATCCAGCAACCGAAGCTGATGCAACAGAACGGACTGAAGCTGAATGTGGTCGGCATCGCCAATAGTAAGCATGCCATCTTCTGCCGTGAAGGGCTGAAACTGGAAACCTGCATCGACGAACTGAAAAAGAACGGACAGGAAAGTTCGCCCGAACATCTGAAAGAAGAGATACTAAAGATGAATATCTTTAACTCGGTATTCGTGGACTGCACGGCCAATCAGGCAGTATCCGACCTTTACGAGGAATTGCTGAACAACAACGTGTCTGTGGTCACGGCAAACAAAATCGCCGCATCCTCTTCATACGAAAACTATATCAAACTGAAAGAGGCAGCCCGCCACCACGGCATCAAGTTCCTCTTCGAAACGAACGTCGGGGCCGGACTGCCGATCATCAACACAATGAACGACCTGATCAACAGCGGCGACCATATCCTGAAACTGGAGGCTGTCCTTTCCGGCACGCTCAACTACATCTTCAATACGTTGAGCGCAGACATTCCTTTCAGCAAAGCGATCCTAATGGCGAAAGAAGAAGGATATTCCGAACCGGACCCCCGTATCGACCTGAGCGGAAAGGACGTGATACGCAAACTGGTAATCCTGGCACGCGAAGCCGGATACAAAGTGGAACAGGAAGACGTGAAACGCAACCTTTTCATTCCCGAAAGCTACTTCGAAGGCTCGCAGGACGATTTCTGGCGCGACATACGAGACCTGGATACCCAGTTCGAAGAAAAGCGCCAGCAATTGGAAGCGGAAGGCAAGCGTTTCCGTTTCGTCGCCAAGATGGAAAACGGAGCCTGCGAAGTCGGTTTGCAGGAGGTGGATACCAACCACCCGTTCTACGAGTTGGAGGGCAGCAACAACATCATCATGATCTCTACCGAGAGATACCACGAGTATCCGATGATTATCAAAGGCTATGGAGCCGGAGCCGACGTTACGGCGGCCGGAGTCTTCGCCGACATCATATCGATCGCGAACATCCGATAAATCATGAAAAGCATCATCATCTTGGGAGATGGCATGGCCGACGAGCCAATAGAGGCTTTGGGCGGCCAGACGCCGATGCAGTATGCGGACACTCCCTATATGGACAAACTGGCCGGACTGGGCGTCACCGGGCGGATGAAGACCGTTGCCGACGGTTTCCATCCGGGAAGCGAAGTGGCGAACATGGCCGTACTGGGCTACGACCTCCCGACCGTCTACGAAGGACGGGGGGTGCTGGAAGCCGCCAGTATCGGGTATGACCTGAAACCGGGCGAAATGGCCATGCGCTGCAACCTTGTTTGCGTGGAGGGCGATATCCTGAAGAACCATTCATCCGGCCATATCACCACGGAGGAGGCAGACGAACTGATCCGCTTTCTGAATGAAAAATTGGGTTCCGACCGTATACAGTTCTATACCGGCGTGTCTTACCGCCATCTGTTAGTGGTGAAAGGAGGTGACAAACGCCTGGATTGCACTCCCCCACATGATGTACCTCTACATCCCTTCCGTCCCTTGATGATCAAACCGGAAGTTCCCGAAGCACAGGAGACGGCCGAGCTACTGGACGACTTGATCCTGAAATCGCAGGAGATATTGAAAAACCACCCCGTCAACCTCCGGCGCATCGCAGCAGGGAAAGACCCGGCAAACAGTATATGGCCCTGGTCGCCGGGATATCGTCCGGCCATGCGAACCATGCAGGAGATGTATGGCATCAAGCAGGGTTCCGTCATCTCGGCGGTCGACCTGATACGGGGCATAGGCGTTTATGCCGGCTTGAAGGTAATCGACGTGCAAGGAGCCACCGGGCTCTACGACACGAACTACGAAGGGAAGGCGCACGCCGCCCTCGATGCTTTGAAGACAAACGACTTTGTCTATCTTCACGTCGAAGCCAGCGATGAAGCCGGACACGAAGGGGATGTCGGGCTGAAAGTCCGAACCATCGAGAACTTGGACAAACGAGCCATCGGCATCATCTTCGAAGAGTTGCAGAAATGGGATGAACCGGTGGCAATCGCCGTCCTGCCCGATCATCCGACTCCTTGCGCCATCCGCACGCATACGGACGTTCCCGTCCCATTCCTGATCTACAGGCCGGGACAGGAGCCTGACAGCGTGAAGCGTTTCGACGAGTTCTCCGTGCTGGAAGGGAAATACGGCATATTAGAGAAAGACGAATTTATAAAAAAATTAGTATGAAATATTACAGCACGAACAAACAAGCTCCGCTCGCCTCGCTGGAAGAAGCCGTCATCAAAGGTCTTGCCGGTGACAAAGGTTTATATATGCCGGAATACATCCGGCCATTGGACAAGGAGTTAATTTCCAGGCTCAAAGACAAATCATTCCATGAAATCGCCTGTATGGTCGCACAAGCCTTTTTCGGGGAAGATATAGAACCGGAAATGCTCGACGCAATCGTCCGGGACACGTTGTCATTCGATACACCGGTCGTCCCCGTACGCGACAACATCTACAGCCTTGAACTTTTCCACGGCCCGACATTGGCTTTTAAGGATGTCGGGGGACGTTTCATGGCACGCCTGTCAGGCTATTTCATCAAGAAAAAGGGTTTGAAGCAGGTGAACGTATTGGTAGCCACTTCCGGAGATACAGGAAGTGCCGTCGCTAACGGCTTTCTCGGCGTACCGGGCATTCGCGTGTACGTACTCTATCCGAAAGGGAAGGTAAGCCCGATCCAAGAATGCCAGTTCACCACGCTTGGGCAAAACATCACGGCACTGGAAGTAGACGGTACGTTCGACGACTGCCAGGCATTGGTCAAGTCCGCCTTCATGGACAAAGAGTTGAACCGCCATATAACGCTGACATCCGCCAACTCCATCAACGTGGCACGTTTCCTGCCGCAATCTTTCTACTACTTCAACGCGTATGCACAATTGGATAAAGCGGGCAAAGCGGACGAACTGGTCGTATCCGTCCCCAGCGGCAACTTCGGCAATATCACGGCGGGATTGTTCGCCCACCGAATGGGACTGCCGATCAAACGTTTCGTGGCTGCCAACAACCGCAATGACGTTTTTCTGGAATACCTGCGCACAGGTGTTTACACTCCGCGTCCTTCCGTCGCGACGATCGCCAATGCAATGGATGTCGGCGATCCGAGCAATTTCGCCCGCATCTTGGACTTGTATGGCAAGAATGGCGATCAGCATGCGGAAATCAGCCAACTGATCAGTGCTTGCCGTTTCACGGACGAAGAGATCGAGGCCACCATGAAACAGGTCTATAACGAAACGGGCTACGTGTTAGACCCGCACGGCGCTTGCGGCTACCAGGCTTTAATCGAGAACAAACTGGCCCCGGAAGAAACCGGCCTGTTCCTCGAAACCGCCCACCCGGCCAAGTTCAAAGAAACCGTAGACAAGATATTGGATACCGACATCGGAATCCCCGCCAAGCTGAAAGCTTTCATGCAAGGGGAAAAGCAGAGTATCGGGATGAAAAAAGACTTCGGAACATTCAAAAGCTACCTGTTAGCACAATAAACAACCTGCACGAAGACATGAAGGCAGGATGTCCATGTCTTCGTGCTACTTTTTGCAATCATCTGTTCGATTTCCACCAATGGCCGACCGGTCTTTATTCGATTTCAAAATACTCCTTATAGCGCTCATACAGATGTCCTGCCTGCAGATAGGCTGACTGGGGACTCATGAAATGGGAGAACTCGAAGGTAATCGCCTTATCGTACTTCTGCCGGGCGGCCGCCTCGAGTTTCATGCGCAGTTTATCGAACTTGATCGGAAGGAACTTGATCGGCATGTCACGGTCGAATGATTCGGCATTCGTCCAGCACTCGATACCGTACTTATCCGCCATCTTCTTATTGACACTGAAAAAAGCGTCCAGTTCATCATAATCAATATGGCCGTCCTGAAAAGCGCAGGCATCCACATTTCCTTTGATCCCGTCAAATATTTCAGACCATTCCCTTTCATGCTGTTCCACAGAGACGGCTTCGGCCTTTGTCAGGTCGCCTCCGGCGGCAGCGACCGCTTTCTTCCCGTCGATCCACGGAGAGATAAGAGTCGGCAGGCCGCCTGAAACCTCCTTGCACTGCTTGCCCAAACTACTGAACGCCGTGATCGCCCCCTTGGTCGCGCGACTGATCTCCTGACAAAGATACCACCCCTGGAAACTTTTATGATGCCCGTATTTCTTCCAGACTTCCTCGATTACATATTTATTGGATTCGATTTCCCAGGTCAGGTCGCCCGTGTCCCAATATTTACCGGAATCGTATAATCCGAAAAAGAATTTCATCCCGTATTTGTCCGACAGACGCAGGTACATGTCAATCAGATCGACCGAAGGCATATAGCAACCGAATGTCTTCATCAGGTATTCCGAAGGGTAGGTGATGAACTTGCGATAACCGCTCCGGATCACGATCACCGTATCGATCCCGATCGCTTTCATATAAGCAAAATCCCGGTCCCATTCCTTTTCACCCCAATTCTGATGCGGGATATCATGGGATATCTCATCCAAAAAAGTCCCGGATATTTTCAGTCCTTGCGCCTTCGGGATAATTAGTTTACTCCGGATATTCTCGTCCGTACCGGCTTCCGAACAGCTTGCCGAAGCTTTTTCCGTACACGAAGCAAATGCTCCGGTAGCCAGAACAGCCCCGGTTGCTGAAACTTGCTTGATAAAATCCCTCCTGTTATGATTCTTCATGGTAATCAAATATACATTTTAATCAAACGTCACAAATATATATAAAGCATTTTTTCAACATACATGACGGGCGAGACATCATTCTACGGCCCATTCTTTCATCTCGTACATGTCCAAATATTCCTCCCATTCGGTATCCACCTCCGTATATATAGATAGCGGCAACATTTCAAACGGAGCCAAAGCTTCGTTCAAACGTTCACCAAAGACACGGACGGTACGGGTATAATAGACCCAGATCCTCTCTCCGCCTCCGGTGTAGACGCCGGTCAGGATCGAGAGTTTGTCCTTTTCCATCGCCTTACGCAAGGCTTCCTGCACCTCCTCCATCTTTTCGGCAAGCGTTTCGGCAGGCATCCCATTGTCGTCACTTTCATATTTCCAGGTGATTTCCACCCGCTCCTTGAACTTGCCAGACCGGACAAATTCAGTTAATTCATCACGACCGGAAACGGTGATCAGTTGTCCGGATTCATTCTCAGAAAGAGCTGTAAACCATTCGTTGCTTAATCTCATAATCAATATCAATTATTCCACAAAAATAGGGATTATTTTCCTACCGATACACTATTTTTGCGGCAAGAATACAAGATAAAAGAGATATGATCAGACGAGTGAAGCCCCAGGATGCGAAGGCAATCACGGATATTTACAACGAATATGTACTGCACAGCGTGGCGACTTTCGACACGGAGCCGGTACGAGAAGAGGAGATGCGTGCCCGGATTACCGAAATATCTTCCCGCTTTCCTTATTTCGTCTACGAGGAGGACAAGGAAATCGCCGGATATTGCTATGCCCATACGTGGAAAGAGCGTTCCGCTTACTGCTATACGCTGGAAACGACTGTTTACCTGTCTTCCGGATATACCAGAAAAGGAATCGGAACGCTCCTGATGCAAAAACTGATCGAAGCATGTCGCGAAAAGGGTTACCGGGCCTTGATCGCATGTATCACGGAAGGAAACGAAGCCAGCAACATCTTGCATGAAAGGCTTGGGTTCAAGCAAGTTTCCCGTTTCAAAAAGGTCGGCTTAAAATTCGACCGCTGGCTGGATGTCATTGACTATGAACTCCTGCTGGCCCCTGACCCAATAACAAAAGCCCTCCAACCGTAAAAGCAAAACCTTACTTTTCCATATCTCACTTTTTATACCTAACTTTGCAGCTAATATTTTGGAATCAATAAGAAAAAACATATAGAATTTAAGGAAATGGCAAAAGAGCTGAAAGAACTGACTCCGAGAAGTGTGAACTACTCGCAGTGGTACCAGGATCTGGTAATCAAAGCGGATCTGGCAGAAAATTCTGCAGTACGCGGCTGTATGGTGATCAAGCCTTACGGATATGCAATTTGGGAAAAGATGCAACGTATCCTCGACGATATGTTCAAGGAAACAGGCCACGTAAATGCTTACTTCCCCTTGCTGATCCCGAAATCATTCCTGAGCAAGGAAGCCGAACATGTGGAAGGCTTCGCCAAAGAATGTGCCGTCGTAACACATTACCGTCTGAAAACAAACCACGACGGCAGCGGTGTCGTAGTCGACCCGGCCGCCAAGCTGGAAGAAGAACTGATTATCCGTCCGACATCCGAGACAATTATCTGGAACACCTATCGTAACTGGATACAGTCTTACCGCGACCTGCCTATTCTTTGCAACCAATGGGCAAACGTGATGCGTTGGGAAATGCGTACCCGCCTCTTCCTCCGTACCGCAGAATTCCTGTGGCAGGAAGGACATACCGCCCACGCGACACGCGAAGAAGCCGAAATCGAAGCAAAGAAAATGCAGGGAGTCTATGCCGACTTTGCCGAAAACTATATGGCGATGCCGGTCATCAAAGGAGTCAAGTCGGCAAGCGAACGTTTCGCAGGTGCATTGGACACCTATACGATCGAAGCGATGATGCAGGACGGAAAAGCGCTGCAAGCCGGAACTTCCCACTTCTTGGGACAGAACTTCGGCAAGGCATTCGACGTTACCTTTATCGACAAGAACGGAAAGAGCGACTACGCCTGGGCAACTTCATGGGGGGTTTCAACCCGTCTGATCGGCGCCCTGATCATGTCCCATTCCGATGACAACGGCTTGGTTCTGCCTCCTCACCTCGCTCCTATCCAGGTGGTAATCATCCCGATCTACCGCAGCGAAGAACAGTTGGCACAGATCAGCGAAAAGGTAAACGGCATCGTTGCCAAGCTGAAAGCGTTGGGCATATCCGTCAAATTCGACGATGCCGACAACAAGAAGCCGGGATGGAAGTTCGCCGAATACGAACTGAAAGGCGTTCCCGTACGTCTGGCTATGGGCGGACGCGATTTGGAAAACAACACAATCGAAGTGATGCGCCGCGATACGCTGGAAAAAGAAACCGTGACTTGCGACAACATCGAAACATACGTCCAGAACCTGCTGGAAGAAATCCAGAAGAACATCTTCCGGAAAGCAGTCGACCACCGCACGGAAAAGACTATTACTGTCGACACCTACGAAGAGTTCAAGGAAAAGATCGAAGAGGGCTACTTCATCATGGCTCACTGGGACGGAACTCCCGAAACGGAAGAACAGGTGAAGAACGAAACGAAAGCCACCATCCGCTGCATTCCGCTGGAGGGCGACAAGACTCCGGGCAAGTGCATGGTGACCGGCAAACCTTCCGCACAGCGCGTATTGTTCGCACGAGCTTACTAAACCGTCCCTGAGACTGAAGCAATAAAGTTCCATAAGGGGAAGGGAATGACTTGGAATTCATTCTCAAGCGATATCATGCAAAATCTTACTCAAGTTTACGAACCTAACGTAAACTTGAGTAAGTTTGTTTCAAGCAAAAGATTGGAATAAAGAATATAAAAAACAATCATACGCATTATGAAAACAAGAAATCTTTCTGGAAAACTTTTATTATCCCTTTGTATATTCAGCTTTATAAGTTGTAGTGATGATGAAAATAAATAAAGAAAGAAAGAAGAATCCCACTATTTCATCTACAGTGCAGACAAACGGATTGCCGTAAACGATGCAGAAATTGTATTATGACTTCACAGCATATTATAAAAGCAAATATCCGGAAGCCAGAGTTGAAACAGTTGTGGTTTCTTTTAGAATAGAGTTTTGAAATCAATACTCAAAGAAAACAAACGGCACAATACAAACACAAAAAACCAAATACCAAAATCTTACATTTGCTATTCCATCTCATTTTTTCTTTTCTTCCACAACTGATAGCTATTGAATATGTTCTGCCACATATTATACATATAACACTATATAAACCTGATTATCAAATTAAAAGCCCACCTATCACTAATATAGGGTAACAAAATAGTAACAAAAAAACGAAGAAATCGCTTTGTGGTGGGCTTCATGTGCAAAGGTAACAAAAG
>ERZ777011.1065-NODE-1065-length-33263-cov-3.647495_pt1 | contig 33263 bp, 22 predicted proteins | sample MGYA00374964_ERZ777011 | MGnify/ENA primary metagenome ERZ777011 (study PRJEB29310, sample SAMD00008975) | mouse gut metagenome | study: EMG produced TPA metagenomics assembly of the Metagenome analysis of fecal microbiota from mouse which was promoted...
GATAAACGCCATATGGTTCTCCCCGGTATACCGCTCGCCCAACGACGACAACGGCTACGATATTTCCGGCTACCAGGAAATCATGGAGGAATTTGGCACCATGGAGGACTGGGACCGTCTGCGGGACGCCTGCAAGGAAAAGGGGATTCGCATCATCATGGATCTGGTGGTAAATCATTCCTCGGACGAGCACCCCTGGTTTCTTACCTCCCGTTCTTCCCGTGAAAATGATAAGAGCGAGTATTATATCTGGCGCGATCCGGTAGACGGCCACGAGCCCAACAACTGGGCCTCCGCGTTTGGCGGCAGTGCCTGGGAATTTGCGCCGGAGAGAGGACAGTATTATTTCCATTATTTCTCCAAAAAGCAGCCCGATCTCAACTGGGCCTGTCCGCAGCTGCGGGAAGAAATTCATCATATGATAAACTGGTGGGTGGACAAAGGCGTGGACGGTTTCAGGATAGACGCCATCAGTTATCTGGACAAACCACAGGATTTTCCGGATTCCGCAAGTCCGGCTCAGCCGGACGGGTATTCTTTCCCCGACTCTCTGGCAGGCAGGCCCGGCACCCATGCTTATATCCGGGAAATGAATCAGCGCATCTACGCTCCCCGCAATGTGCTCACCGTGGGGGAAGTATCCGCTCCCACAGTGGAGGAATTGGGCAACTATGTGCGCACAGGCCGGGAAGAATTTGATATGGCGATTCCCTTCGTGCCTCCTATCGTGGAAATTGAAACCTGGTCGCCCGAAAAGCTTAAGAGGGACATTCAGGAAAGTTATGAGGCCATGAAGGACGACGGCTGGTGGGCGCGTTTTTTCAGCAACCACGACAAGCCCAGGCAGGTTTCCCTTTATGGCGACGACGGGGAATATTGGGAGGTCTCCGCGAAGTTTCTGGCCATGTTCCTCCACACCCTGCCCGGCACTCCCTTTGTGTATCAGGGGGAGGAAATCGGTATGACCAACGTAAAGCTCCCTTCCATAGAAGATTACAATGACCTTGACACCCGCAACACATACCAGCAGGGCCTGCTCTCAGGTATGACGCCAAAGGAGGCCCTTTCCCACGCCCAGCTGGTAAGCCGGGACAATGCCCGCACCCCCATGCAGTGGGACGATTCCGCTCAGGGCGGCTTCACCACCGCAGCGCCCTGGCTTAAGGTGAATCCCAACACAAAGGAAATCAACGTAAAAGCCCAGCGTGAGGACCCTTTCTCTATTTATCAGTGCTACAGGAATTTAATTGCCCTGCGCAAAAAATCTCCGGCGCTGACACGGGGAGATATGACTTTTGTGGAAACCGGCTGTAAGGAGCTTATCGCCTTTACCCGCAGCACGCCGGACGAGACGCTCTTAGCAATCCACAACTTCTCCCGGCAGGAACATGCCATTCCTGATTCCCTTCTAAAGGATGCCAGAGAGGCCCTGCTCTCCTCCTACGACAGGGAAGGTGGTTACAAAGGCCCCGTACTGCGGGCGTATGAGTCTGTGATTTTCCGCATGAAAAAGTCAAAAACCTCGCGGGAATAATGGAAATATTTTAAGGCCGGCCTGATTCTTTACAATATGCAATAAGAGGCTGTGGCAAAACACAGCAGTTCTACTATATAGCAATATGTATCCGGCGCTTCGGCGTATGGACGCTATGCATTGTAGAAATCTGCTATTTTGCAACAGCCTCTTTTGTTTTTCACAGGGGTTAAATCAGCTTTTCCAAAATCTCTTTTGCCATTAAAATATCCTTCTTCTGTTCTTCCCCCGATATCTCCCTTTCTATGGTAATATCCCCCTCATACCCAATCTCTTTAAGCCTTTTGATAAACGCAGGATAGATGACTTTGCCCTGCCCTAAGGGCACTTCCGCTCCTAAATGGTGTCCGTCCGCAGGATACAGACCGTCCTTACCGTGAATCCCCCGCACATACTCTCCAAATACATCCAGAGCATCCACCGGGTTTCCCTTCCCGTACATTATCAGGTTGGCGGGATCTAAATTGATTCCCACATTTCCTTTTCCAAGGGCTTTCTCGATATCCTGAATCGCCCTTTTTAAAGTAACCGGCGTCTCCTGTCCGGTCTCAAACAGGAAATTTTGTCCGTTTTCCTTACATTTCTCCACTACGGCCACGCACGCTTTAATTACCTCCCCATACGCCGGATCGTATGGATTTTCCGGCATGTATCCTACATGTGTGGCAAAGTCCGTGACATGGATTTTTTTCGCGAAATCCGACCCTTCCATGAGCATTTCCACCCTCTGAGCGCGATACTGCGCAGGCACTAAGCCAAGGGTGCGCTGGCCCTCATAAAAATCCCACACCTTGGGGCCTTCCCATCCGCACCAGAAAGCGCTGATATTCACGCCATGCTTTTCCACCGCCCTGTTCACCGCCTGCGCCGCGCTGTCATCGTGGAGAATCTTCCGATTCCAGCAGACAAGCTGACAGCTCTCCATCCCCATGGAACGCAGCTCTGCAAACTTTGCATCAATATCCGTATCCTCAAACAATTCAATCAGTACACCTATTTTCATATTAACCCCCATAATTCCGCTCTGCGGAATCACAAATCCTGACGAAGAATGCCTGTTTTCCAAGGCATTCTTCTGAGTGTGAAGTTTTAACTGTTCTTAGGCGGCGTTTTTTGACGCCTTAGAACTTTTCTTCACACTAACCCCATTGTTGCCGGCAGCCCTTAAATTTGCATACGGGCGCAAACACCATATGAATCATTTCAGAAGAATCTTTTTCCTTTTACATAATTCTTAGCCGCCTCCCATTCCTTCAAGGCAAGCTCCACTGATTTTACGCCTTCCGCCAAGGGCGATACCTCTATAGGTTTCCCATCCATAACACATTGCAGAAAGTATTTGATCTCCGTATAATAAGGCCCTAAATTTGAAATATTAATGCCTGCGGTGTCGTCATCCGCCTCAAACTCCCTTGTAAGCTTTGGCCTCTCCACCGTTCCATCCTTCTTATAAACGGTAAGAGAAGGACTATTCGCCCCATCATAAACCACCACAGCTTCCTCAAAACACGCCCGGAATCCTGCCCGGAATGGCAGGGAAGGGGACACATCCCATAAGCCCTCCGCTGTCACAAACACATCCCCAAATTGATAAGTGGTGATAATCTGGTTTATCATTCCGCTCTCAAAGGCAGTGGCGCGCACATCAAAACTGTCAGGCTCACCCAGCATATACCGCAAAAAATCCAAATCATGGATATGCAGATCCAATACCACCGATCCGCTCTTTTTCTCATCATGAAACCAGTCTTCAAATCCCCAACGCACGTCGCCGCTGAGCCGCTGCATTACCATTGATTTCAAGGGTCCGTAAATCTGCTTATCATACGCCTGTTTCAGGTAGCGGTATTCCTCAAACAACCGCACCACCTGTCCCGCCATGGCCTTACGCCCCGTGCGCTCCTGGGCATCTAAAATTTTCTTTCCCTCCTCAAGGGTAAGGCACACCGGCTTCTCCACAAGGACATGCATTCCCTTTTCCATGGCGGCCAGGACATGGGCGGCATGCATATAGGTAGGAAGACAGATATGCAGAATATCCAATGTTTCTTTTTCAATTAGCTCCATGCCATAGGCATACGTCTTAGCATCCGGAAAATAGGAAGAAGCCTTGTCTAAATACTCCTTCCGGCAGTCCGCCAGTGCAGCCACTTCAATATCCATCTGCGAAGACAACGCTTTCAGGGAGAGATAGTGGGTTGTCCCCATCCCTCCACAGCCAATGATACCAACCTTCATTGTCATTTTTCCTTTCCGAACTTAGGATATCATATTTGAAATTTCATCCGCCCATTCTTTTAAATCTGCAACGGCTGCTCTTCCATGTAGCAATTTGCTCCCGACGATTTCAGCGCCGGGACAGCTTCCCTCCAACTCTTTTTGCGTATTTCCAAGCCCGCTGCCTCCTGATGTTGCAAACAACACAATCCTTTTCCCGGAGAAATCATAGGCTTCTAAAAATGTGTTAATAATCCTGGGAGCCACATACCACCAAATAGGAAATCCAACATAGACCACGTCATATTTTGCAATATCAGCGTCCGTATCCGCTATCGGCGGACGGAAGGTCTTATCATTCATTTCAATGGTGCTGCGCGCCTGTTTATCAGTCCAATTTAAATCTGCCCTTGTATAAGGTACCGCCGGCCGAATCTCATACAAATCAGCGCCTGCTGCCTCTGCCAGGTTTTTTGCCACTTTTGCAGTGACGCCGCCTGCACTAAAATATGCAACCAATATTTTTTTCATATTCGATTCCTCCTAAATTGTTATTACCCCTATGGTTCCGCTATTTTCCATTATATTATCACAGAAGTGTCAAAATGTATATAGCGGACCCGTCTCCTTACGCCTCCGTTCCATGCCTGCTGCTATTCATGGCCAATGTTTTCCATCTTAAAATCGGCAGAATATATTTTCCTTCCGGACATAGAAAGAACCCCTTTCATTAGACTTTCATTTTGTCTAACAAAAGAGGTCCACTTCCTCCGATAGGGTTTTTTATAATCTAACTTCTCATAGGCGTCCCCATCAGGGCTTTGCACCGTATTGTTTTGCCTTCTAAGGTTAAAACTTTCCCCCTCCTCCTCCATGGGTCGTACCCGAAGAGGACGTGTGCGTCGTAGAACCGCCGGAACTGCCTGAGCTGTCCGAACTGTCTTTTTCCGGCTTTTTCCTGCGGTCAATATTCCGGTAAAGATACAAATCATTCTTTTTCGTCAGCTGCATGCTGTCCCATTTCATATAGGTATCCGCCACGGGCCGGCTATGCACTGTTTTCAGCTGCCCTCTCATGATCCCTGTGGCAGTCAGCGCAATGATAAACGCTATCGCAAAGGATATTGCAAAGCTTCCCACAAGAAATCCGGCCATATCTCCCGGAAGATTCCCCACATCATAGGGCTCCCCGATCTTTGCCTGTGTTATGAAATCATCACACAGATTTGCGAAGCTTGTAAACGCCCCCGCATAGTCCCCTTCGCTTAAATCAGCTACAAATGTTTCGGAAATATACTCCCGCCCCGCGTCCGTAATCGCTGTTATCCCATAGCCCGTTGTGGATATGTACCATTCCCTTTCCTCCATACTGACCAGAAGAAGGATACCGTCACGCCCGTCTCCAAAACCGTAACCATTATAATCATAAAAATCATCTGCGTATACCTCCGCAGATTCCCCTTCCATGGAATCAACCGTAACCACCACAATATCAACCTGCTGCCGTCTGCTGATCTCATCCAGCAGGTCTTTTAAGTCTGCTTCCTCGCCGTCCGAAAGCAAATCCGCCATATCCACAATCCTAAGCAGCTCCTCTGTGGCAGATGCGGGCAGCGCTGAAATGATAAAAACCGAAAGTACCCCTAACAACAGCGTTAACAATTTGCCAGCCGCTTTTTTATTGAATATTCTCATCATCCGTCCCCCTACAGTAAACAGAACATGCAAATGATGGCAAAAAGTACCGTGCCTATGCTCCCTGTCAAACCAAACAACCATTTTCTATACGCTGCTTTATCTAACGGCAGATCCCCCACCATTTTACCTGTCTGCCCATTCATGGCAAAAAGATAATTCCGTCCGTTCCATGTGGTATTCAAAAGCCATACCGGAAAAAGAGCATATGTTACTTTACCATCCTCAAGCCGAATGCTTCCTCCCTCTTTTATAACTGTCGTATAGCCATCCACAGTCTCATAAAAGGCATTCTCCGCGCTTTTCCTGATCCGCTCATTGGCACGCTCCTCACTTTGCCGGGCGTCCACATCATATTTATCCGCCAGGTACCCTGCCAGATACGCTGTCTGAAAATCCACCGCATCCGAAAAGTCAAAAGGCTCAATGGATTCCATCAGCTCGTCCGGCATTTTCGTAGAACCATCTACGGGAACTTTTTCGAACTTAACCTTTCCGCCACGGCTTACCGTATAAAACCTTGTCTCGGTGTAATCATATTCATTGTCGCTCCATGTGCGGATTTTGGTCGCCTTATAGCGCATGTTTACATCGGCGCTGGTATCAAACAGCCAGAACGGAACATATACCCCTTTCACTTCATCAATGTGATTTTCCTCTTTAAACACTTTGGGAAGCAGGCGCTTTCCTTCATAATGTTTCTTGAGCGCCTCCTTCGCCGCTTTTTTATCCACTTTAAACGGAATCACAAAATCCGGTCTGAGCATACCTGAAAACTGCCCCATCATAACCACCGGGTTTCCGCAAAATGGGCAGGAAGTGGCTGCCGTATTCTCATCACATGCGATCTCGCCCCCGCAGGAATTACAGACATAAGCATTTAATCCGCTAATCTCATCTGCCTGCCACTCATCTTTCGTATCCACCTGCCAACTCATATCATCCGCCTGGTCGCTTCGCAGCTCGCTGTCATAGCCTGCCAGCGCTTCCACCGCAAATTCCGTATCACAGTAAGGACACTTCATTATTTGTAATGCGCTATTAAAGGCAATAGCGCCACCGCAGCATGGGCATTTGTATTCTTGTATTGCCCCCATCATACTCCTCCTATTATCTCTAAGGTGATATCATGATTCCTGATTGTATCCTGACAGCATTGCACTGCCGGAATATAGACATAGCAATAACAGCTCAGCCCGGGACTTTGCATTTACTGCAAAGCCCGTGAAAATGCATAGATTGGTCAAAATGAATCCGGCCCTTCACCGAAAGGTATTGAATCGTCTAACCGACGTTCCTTTAGAATGGACCAAAACGGGGGATACTTTAAGGCCGGATTCGGAAACAGTATGACCAAAAGCTGAACTGCTGCACATAGTGTAGCGCATTCATTCATAAAAATGGATGTTGTGGCATGAAATGACCTGTAATTGCGCCCAATCGACTATTATCGCCAAATAACGCCTGCGACACGCACCGGCAATATCCGGGGTATAAACATCCATAATATATAACAATAATATTTATATGGAGATACTCAAAATAAACTTCCCGTCCTGCACGGAAAAAGAACATATGCCGCCATACCGTTCCACAACAGCGCAAATGCTCCGCACGCCAAATCCATGCCCGGATCTGTTTGTGACGGGAATTCCCTTGTCAAAAGTAATATCCTCTCCACAGGAGTTGCTTATCTCCAGAAAAAGCTTTCCTTTTTTTTCATATACAAAGACCTCTATTACACCCTCCCTGCCCTTTTCTCTTTGTTTTCCGGAGGCAAGCAATGCATTTTCCAACGCATTGGACAAAAGCACGCACAGATCTATTTCAGGCACGGAAATAACCTGGGGGATTTGAGCCCTTATCCGCATCGGGACGCCGCTGTCCTCTGCCCGTCTTGCAAATGCGGAAAAAATCAGGTTTGCCGCTTCATTTTCGCAATATACCCTCACCGTATTTGCCTCGGTTTCGGTATAAATCTTCCGTATGTATCCCTTCGCCTGCTTTAGCTGACCGTTTTCAATACAGGAAGAAAGGTACTGCATATGATGGCGCATATCATGACGGTAAATGCCGGTTTTTTCCTAGGATTCCCTCAGTGCGGCAATTTCGCGGACAGCCTGCTCAATTTGCAGATTCAGGATTGCCTGGTTCTGTTCTAACTTACTGCGGGTTTGCTGCTCCTTTGAAATATAAGTTACAAAAATTAAATATGCCACGCTGCACACAAAGGACATAAATTCTGCAACAGCCAGAACGCCTTGCAAAAGCAGATCCGTATAGACCTGCGTTAAATAATCAAAGCCGTAATATAATGCCGGTATCAGTCCAAACAGGCATTGTATCGAAATTGGAAAATGTGACATAGCGCGTACCGCCGGCGCGACAAGCCATATTAAAAGCGCTATAATTGGAAGTGTCATAGCCAGTTCAACAACATCCTGCATTTGCGGAGTGCCTGAAAATATAAATACAATCAGCAATGCCAGCCATCGCCGGATCTGGCAGCAAAGGTAGGCGCTTAAAACTGAAATTGTCGGCCAGACGCATTTTCGATTCAAAATGCAGAGTATCACCGTCAAAGGAATATGCGTAATCAACGGATAAAGCTTTTTCACAATATCTAAATCGGTAACGGAATAAATAATGCCCTGAAAAAGTAAAATTCCAACAACACCGCCCGCCATGGCAAAAATCTTTTTCTTTGTCCAGAAAATATCACAGAATGCCGCCGATAAGACCATCCCCAAAACGCCCACCGAAAAGACATTAAGTAATCTGATACTCATCATGGCAGAAATACCTGTTTTCTGTCAAAAGCATATTCAAGAAATAAATTTTTAATCTCGGAAAACTTTCCATGTGGAATAGGGATTTCTGCCAGATTGTCCATGGTAATTGTCTTGCCGGAAATTTTTTGGATATATTCCATATTTATCAGAAATGAGCGGTGGGGACGTATGAAATTTTCATGCTGCGACAGCTGTCCATGTAGTTCGTCCATACTTCCGGTTCCTTCCAAAACCTTGCCGTCCTCCATATGAAACATTAAAGTCCGGCCAAGCACTTCGCAATATTCCAGCCTGTTTAGCGCAATCCGTGTGATCCCGCTTTTGCATCGCAGAATCAGGCTATCCTGCCGTTCTTTTCGGCATTCGGATATTGCGGAATCCATCAGCCTGAAAAAGTTCTCTTTACATATCGGTTTCATCTGATAAAAATGTGCATCTACCGTATAGGACTGCACCGCAAACTCAGGAGACGACGTTAAAAAAATAATTTTAACAACATTGTCATACTCCCGGATTTCTTTCGCAATATTGATTCCATTTTCATTTGGCAGGATAACGTCCAAAAATAATATGTCGTAGCGCACGCCTTTCTCTATTTCAGCCAGTAATTCCAAAGAACTATAAAAAGCAGCATATGCAAACTCCTGATTGTTTTCTGCGCAATACCGATCGAGCAGAACTTTAAGCTCGCACAATACCGATACGTCATCATCACAAAATGCAACCCTTATCATAGAACATTCTTATCCTTTCTCCCCACGCGGAACGCTGATGCTATATGTGTGCACATTATCGAACCGCAATTAACATCCTATATTTATTATAGAATACTATGTCAATACTTATTATGGAATGTAATGTAAAAGCTGTCAATGCTTGACACGGCATCCTTTTCTTACTAAAATGATTCCATAAAATGAATATAACAAATATTTACTTCAAAAACCATTTGAAGTGTGAAATGTATCCAAAACAGCGCGAACGGTAAATAAGATTTGTGCCGCCGACCTGGCGGCGGAATGGAGATTACTATGAAGATACGACAAAGATTTGCGGCAGCGCTTGCAGCAATATTTATACTTTCCGGCAGCTTTCCGGTGTTTGCAGCACAGCCGGATAAGATAGCAAAAACCGCGCAGGCGACGCCGGAGACTGCCGAAATACAAAGTGAAGGGAACACAGAAGCGGAAATTTCCGGAATATCTGACGAAGGGAGCTCGGAAACGGAAATTTCTACCCCCTATGATGAAGAGATAGAGGAAACAGAACTCTCAGGGGCAGGCGGGGAGGGGATAAGGGAACCGGAAGTCTCAGGGCCGGGCGAAGAGATAGTGGGATCCGAACCCTCGGAAACAACCAACGAAAAAGGAACGGACGACCTGTCGTCACCTGAAATAACGGATCTGCCGGACGGGGAAACATCTCCTGCCACAGAAGATGATATACTCAATATACCGCAGCCGGAAGCGCCCGGTGCATGTGGGGAAGAACCGGATCAGATACCACTCACCGAACCGGTATCCGATATAACGGAATCTGCGCCTTTAGAAGCTTCCGTTAAAGAAGCTGCAGATGAGCAAGGAGATGAAACCGACTTCCCGATTCCTGAAAAAGCGCCCCCATTCCATGCCCATATAGAGTATTGGATGAATTATACTGTGGTAGGCACTTTTACGGACTTTACGCCTGATGTCACAATGGTTCGTACAATGGCTTCACCGGATGGGGAAAACTGGCTAACCGTAATGGGCGAGTGGAACCTGTTTAATCTAAACAGCCAGGACGAAAACAAGTTAAACACATTGCAAAATCAGCCCTGTCTTTTTAGCTCCTCCGAACCGCTGAAAAGTTTTATCGAAGGAAAAATAGACCGCTTTTATGTAAAATTGCGGATTACCAGAAAAAGTGGGCTTTCCTATGATACTCAGGTTGCGGTTATTGAGCGCGGCGGCGTACAGCCGGTTCCTGAAGGGACAGAAAGCATGGCGATATTTTCTTCCTCTATCGCGGCCTTTGAAGCGGATCCCGACATACCTAACCGTTATCGCAGGTATGGCAGATACCAGTTCACCATACCTGAAAATGCCACAGAGGAAGATATATCCGCCCTGTTGCCGGATACGCTTCCTGTGGAAGTCCACTTCTACGGGGAATCCAATTATGTGGCAATAGGTGTAATCGACTGCCCCGTCACATGGAAGCCTCTGTCTCTCCCCCGCCTCTGCGCCGGTGAGAGCATCACCATTAAAGACGCCGCAGAAGAGATTCTGGTTCCTGCCGACACCTTAGTTTCCACACCCCTTGGCACCTTTCGCCTGGAGGAACCCCTGGATCTGAATACCGCTCCCTCCACAGACGAAGTCAGGCTTATCCTGAATGTACGTTCCCAGTCTGAGAATCCCTCCGGCGTATTGGAGGTGGGAAGAGAAGGATTGGAAGTGGCATTTTACCATAAACCTACAGGCGCCACATCCATACAGGCATATGTACTGTCAGAGGGGGAAACAAAATGGACGGCTCTTCCTGATCCCTCACTTTCAGGAATTTTTAGTAATCCCACCACTGAAAACAGCGGTTATATCCTGGTTCTGCCAAATGATCAGGAGCCTTACCGGTCTTATCTGGCATTCACAGGACCCGATGAAGCTTTTCCCCCCTTTTATATTGGTCTGAAAATAAATGGCGGTATTTATGATGGAAAGCAGCTCATTCTCGCATGGCCGGATAATTATAAACATCTTCCCACTCTGCCGCAATTAGGCGGCGCCGGAGGAAATGAGGTCAATGCCGGATCGGGCAATAAGGATGACAGTACGGAAAGCGGGCAACGTCCCAATCTGCCCCATATACCCGGTGATAACACAGACAGCGCGCCTCTGCCCGAGCCCTCTCAAGTACCGGATGACAGTTTAGAAAACGAGGGCCACTCTCAGACACCGGATGACTCATCAGGAGCGTTACAAGCGCCCAAAGCGCCAAAGCCAGATGACAGCAGCCAAAGTCTCCATAACTCCCCGGCTCCCACACCGGGAGCTGCTTCTGCGCCTCTCGAAAGCCAAAGCGCATCCTCTCCTGGTAAGCCCGTCCCTGTGCATCAGCCCGAGCTTTTGGAAGATCAAAGCCTTTCCGGGCAGCGCCCGAACCTGCCACAGCCGGCACAGGATGCTGCCGATACACCCACCGCAGCAAAAACACTGCCGCCCCTGGCAAGCCAGTTTCTTGATCAGGAGGATATTCTAAGGGCCGATATTTCTGCAGGGCAGGAAGCGGCAGACAAAGAAGAAGAAAAGATGGTTGATGGGAAAACAGCCGACGGACACACCTCAGGAAAGGGTGGGCGTATACCTCTTCTCCCTTTAACGGCAGCGGTAGCCACAGGCGGCTGCATTGGCGTCGGCGCAGTTGTCAGCAAGGCTACGGGCTATCGCCTGCTCCGCCGGATTGCCGATGTTATCCGGAATGTACTATATAAATAAGCGCTTTGCGCCGCTTTAGCGGCATATTTTCCGTGCACGGGCTTGTGCATCAAACGCCGACACGCTTCGCGAATCGGCTTATTGCATAAAAAACGGTTCGGAGATCACTTTCCAGTGTTTCCGAACCGTTTTTGTCAATGGATCCGTGGAAATTCCATCATGAATTTTGTACCTTCTCCCACAGTGGACCGCACCTTAATTGTACCGCCCAGCTCAGTCACAATGCCATGGACAATATAAAGTCCCAGTCCCGTTCCTGTTTCTTTGTTCTTTGCACCCACGTAAAACCGCCGAAAGACAAGGGGCAGCTCCTCTTTGGGAATGCCGCAGCCGGTATCCTTTACATCCACGCGGATTTTATCATCCTGTGTCCATGCGGATATGGTAATATTCCCATTAGGAGGCGTCGCCTTAAGCGCGTTGTAGATAAGATTCTCAAAAAGAATATTCAGCTTTTCCGGCTGCGCCATCAAAAAACCATCCTGCTTTGGAGGCTTCACAACCAGATACACGGACTTTACTTCGGCTTCCCCACAGTGAGTGGCATAAACTTCCGAAAGAATCTCCTTAACAGACACCCGAACTCTCTCTCCTTCAATCTTATCTACAACGCATTCATCGTGGAAAGTCCCTGCAGGCGCCTTGCCATTTCCCACTGCTTGGCCTCAGCCTGATCCAGATAATTTTGCAGTTCCCTGTCCACTCCCACACCGCTCTTTCGAATTGCCTCAATAAAAGACTGTGTGGCAAATACCGGCGCTTTTAAATCGTGGGCCATATCGGAAAAGAACGCCTTGCGCTCATTTAAGAGCTGTGTTACCTCCTTTGTCCGCTCCCTGACCTGCTCCTCCAGGTGATTCGTCAACGCGTCATTTTCCTTTAAAATACGTTGACTGCGCGATACCATCATAGCGCCAAACAATAGCACCAGTAAAAGACCGCACCACTCAAACTGCCAGAAAAAGCGAATGGGCTCAAAACGGTTGGAGAAAAAAAGATTCGCCACCAGACCGGCCCCGAACACCGTGCAGCATACCAGCGTATAACGGCTTTCCCAGCTCTTAGCCGTCACACTCCGCGCGGTAAAAGCGGCGGCAATGCAAAAGGTAACAACATAATAAAAATCCGTCAATCTGCCATGCACAAAAACTGCCCAGGGCAATACCGGAATCAGCAGAGCAAACGTCACTAAAAGCGCCGGAAGCGCCAGCAGAAACACCCGCGCCCGCCTCCACCCTTTCTCGCTTACGGCCCCGGACGCCAGAACCGTTAGCCGTATGACGCAAAAGCACAGGCAATACATAGAAAGACTCTGTATCAAAAACCAGTACCGCACAATAGGAATGGGGAAAAATTTCGAAAAAAACAGCACAAAATAGCGCGCCATATACACGGCATAGCTGCAGCACAAAAACCCAAAAAAGCGGGCAAGTCTCCCTCCCGTACGCCACAGAAAAAGCGTAAATACCGCCAGTGCCAGCGGAATCAGAACCGCAAACGCATAAGCAAATCCCTGGATACTGCTTACCTGAAAAAGCGTCTCAGCCGTGCCAAGGGCAGGGGGAAAATACATTCCACTGTAATATCCCACCTTAGAGAAAGTCTCCATAGACAAAATATGCTCGCCCGCTGTCAGCAAAAATGTGATCCGCCCGCTGCCCATTCCCTGCGCAAGCGTTTTTCCATCCAACAGAACCGTATACTCGCAATACAGCTGTGGAAAATCTATGGCCACAACCCGTTCTTCTCCCTCATAGCACAAGGAAAGCTGATAGCGTGCCTGTCCGTGAGGCGAAACTTTCAAATCCCTGCGCTGGAGATTCGAAAATTCTCCAATATATGTAGGGCTTTCTGTCACGCGCGCATCTGTCAGCAGCCATCCGTCAATGAGAAAGACCGGGGTTTTCCGCTCCAAATCCTCATGGGATAGGTGGATCACACCGGATTTTCCATAGGGAGGCGGCGTATAATATTTATTGTCCCTGAAAAAAAGCAGCATGAAAAAAAACGCTATCATAATGAATACGGCCAATGACTGCCACCAGATCTTGCGCTGTTTCATGAGCACACCCCTCTCCTTAGGTAAAATCATATTCAGATACTTACAACCCCTGTAACAATATCATTCCGTGTAATTATTCGGCCCAGGCCGGCTTACTATGGAGTCTTTGACTTTACAGGCACAAACCGGTAGCCCTGGCCCCATACTGTCTCAACAAATCGATGCTCTGGCCATGCCTTTTCCAACTGCCGTCTGAGCTTTGACATATGCGCCTGTACCAGCTGCCCTCCGTCCCATGGTTGATTGCCCCATATCATGCCATAGATTTCCTTTGGTGTAAAAACATGTTCCGGGTTTTTCGTAAGACGGCACAGGATATCAAATTCTATCGAGGTAAGCGGCAGCTCCTTTTCATGAATCAACGCCCTGCGCCTTGTCAAATCCAGAACAAGAGGACCATAGCGCATCTGCGTACACTCCGACATTGTCAGCCGGATATGTGTCTTCACCTTCGCCCAAAAGAGAGAGGCAGGCGTATCCTTTGTAATATAATCTATACCGCCGGCTGCAAATCCTTTCAACTGTTTATCCGGCTCCGTAAGGCAGCTTAAAAAAATAACGGGCGTATTCGTTATCTGATGAAGCCTTTCACAAATGGAAAAACCATCCTCACCAGGAATCATCACATCCAATAGCACACAATCATAATAAGACTCCATGACGATGCGCAGCGCATCCTCTCCGCAGTCTGCCAGCCCTACAATACATCCATGGCTGCGCAGGATATCCTCCCAAATGCAACGATCCGACGGGTCGTCGTCTACCAGCAGAATCCGCCAGGGACCTTCAGGGCGCGCCTGTCTGGCGCCTATGGATGCAGATTCCTTTGTCCCCGCCTTCGTCAGACACTCCCCTGTCTGATGAAGGGAACTCATATAGGTATCTCTAACCTGCCCACGCCGTTTACGGGATACCGGAACATTTTGTCCGTTTTTCATCGTAACGCAATTGATATCAATGGATTGAATATAGCCCAGATTGACAAGGTACGACCGGTGCGTTTTTAAAAACTCCGGCCGGGACAAAAGCTCTCCCTCAAAATCTGCCAAAGTTGCGGTTGCTTCATAAATATCGCCATCCGCCAAATGAAAAGAAACGGTCTTGTTCATCACCTCCACATACATGAGCTTTGTAAAAGCAATTCTGACAATACCCTCCCTGCTCTTTAATGTAAATCCCTGCTCCATCTGAGCGGACAATTCTCCTCCGATTTTATCCAGCAGTTCGAAAAAGGCATCTTTATCTATCGGCTTTAGCAGATAGTAGTACGCCCCCACACTATAGCTCTCTACAGCGAACTCCGGCGATGCGGACACAAAAATCAGCCGGACATTTTTGTCCAGTTCCCGCAATTCCTGTGCCGCCTGTATTCCACTGACCCCTGGCATCAAGACGTCCAAAAAAATAAGATCATACTCTCCGCCTCTCAGCTCACACAAAAAATCTACGCCGCTTGAAAAATAATGGCAGTCCATGGATTCTTCCCGGCTCACCTGATATTCTATAATCAGCTTTTTGATGTTGGAAATCTCCCTCTCATCATCATCGCAGACCGCTATCCGCATAGCTCTCCTCCACACAAATCAACGCAAACAAATCGTATCACTTATTATAGAAACTTGATACATGATACCACAGACTGTCCATACAATCAAATTGAAAGTTCGGCTCAGGTTACACAAATCCATTCCTGGCATAGTCGTTTTGGCCGTATAATCGGGCAGGAAACATTTCTTCCCCTACCCACCGCGCGGCCCATGCGCCGCCTTGGCGGCATATTTCCTCTTAACAGGTCCGCACATAAAGAAGGGGCTGTTGCAAAACCTGGCCGTTATACAATATATGCCAAGCTTTCAGCGTATGACTGCTATATATTGTATGGCTCTGCCGTTTTGCGACATCCCCTTTCTTACATGACTTCGTTGCGCTATACCCCGGCCAATACGTTAAAGGTTCCCGCTATATCCAGTCTCCCATACCCCGCGTATGTCAAGTTAATGTCACAAACCTTTTTCACTTTTCGTATCGATTCGGCCTCCGGCTTCATAGTTACGGAATCCGGCCTATTCCAAGTTTGCCTTCGGCAAAGAGGCCGGATTTTTCTCCGCCTTTATACATTCTCACGGACTTTGCAGCAAGTGCAAAGTCCTGGGCTGAACTGTTACCACTTTTCCACGTAAAATCCCCGGAAGACGCATAACTTCGTCAGGATTATGATAAGTTAATGTCGATAGCTTCTCTACAAAGTTGAATAAAATATTCTACTCTTTTGTTATGCAGATCATATTCCGGATTATTTAGAAGCTGCTTATGATATTTTTCAGCATCTTCTGATCGCTCTAACAATATGGAGCAGTGGTATAAGTACAGAAGAGTATAGAGCGAATAGGGAACTGTTCTCTCCATTCTTTTCATTAAATTTTTAGTGCAAAAGCTATCGTCAGAATCAATATTTCCACAAAAAAACTCTAAAATTGCTAAACATCCTGCACATGATTCGTCATATTGAATTGATTTACGTAAAATACTTTTGGCCTTATCAACGGAATGCATAGATAGCTCCATATTTGCAAATGAATTATATAATAACGATATTTCAGGAAAACGCGTAAGTCCTTCTGTAAAAATCCACCTTGCCGTGTTCTCACTTTCATAATCACCTATCTGGTTCTCCTCTGCTTCCATCTGCGCCCATGCCTTCCAGATACTACTATCTCCATTGTGATTCAAACAACCTTCCCGATATATCCATCTTGCCGTGTTCTCACTTTCATATTCGCCTATTCGCCTCTCTCCTGCTTCCATCTGCGCCCATGCCAGCCAGATACTACTGTCACCATCGTGATTCAAACAACCTTCCCGATATATCCACCTTGCCGTATTCTCACTTTCATATTCGCCTATCCGATTCTCCCCTGCTTCCATCTGCGCCCACGCCAGCCAAATACTACTGTCCCCATTATGATTCAAACAACCTTCCCGATATATCCACCTTGCCGTATTCTCACTTTCGTAATCGCCTATCCGCCCCTCGCCTGCTTCCATCTGCGCCCATGCCAGCCAGATACTACCCTCCCCATTGTGATGCAAACAGGCTTCCCGGTATATCCACCTTGCCGTGTTCTCGCTTTCGTAATCGCCTATCCGCCCCTCGCCTACTTCCATCTGTGCCCATGCCAGCCAGATGCTACTCTCCCCATTGTGATGCAAACAGGCTTCCCGATATATCCATCTTGCCGTGTTCTCACTTTCATAATCGCCTATCCGTCTCTCTCTTGCTTCCATCTGTGCCCACGCCAGCCAGATACTGCTCTCCCCATTATGATTCAAACAACCTTTCCGATATATCCACCTTGCCGTATTCTCACTTTCATAATCGCCTATCCGCCTTTCTCCTGCTTCCATCTGTGCCCACGCCAGCCAGATGCTGCTGTCCCCATTATGATTTAAACAGGCCTCCCGGTATATCCATCTTGTCGTATTCTCACTTTCATAATCGCCTATCCGCCTTTCTCCTGCTTCCATCTGTGCCCACGCCAGCCAGATGCTGCTGTCCCCATTATGATTTAAACAGGCCTCCCGGTATATCCATCTTGTCGTATTCTCACTTTCATAATTGCCTATCCGATTCTCTCCTGCTTCCATCTGCGCCCATGCCCGCCAGATACTGCTATCCCCATCGTGATTCAAACAGGCTTCCCGGTATATCCACCTTGCCGTATTCTCACTTTCATAGTCGCCTATCCGGTTCTCCCCTGCTTCCATCTGCGCCCACGCCCGCCAGATTCTACCGTCCCCATTGTGATTCAAGCATGCTTCCCGATATATCCACCTTGCCGTATTCTCACTTTCATAATCGCCTATCCGGTTCTCCCGCACTTCCATCTGCGCCCACGCTAGCCAAGTATTGTTGTCTCCATTATACTTGATACATACATTTCTCATAATCCATGCAGGTGAATAGGGTTCATTAATGTTCCCGGATGTTCCATTCTTTTGTAATAATTTACACCATTTTAATATAAAATCAGGGTAAATATATTCCCTTTTAAAACACTGCCGGTAGAACAAGAGCTGGGTTTCTTCATCTCTTATATAGGAAGGCAATTTTGATAAAACACTCGGTTTTTTTAAATTGACTTCATCCAAAATCCTATTGATAAGAAATTCCTGTGTTTTTATGCTTGTCTGCGACAAACCACCTGAAAGCAGCATAATAGAATTCCACGCGTCGCTTTCTATACTGCCATAGGAATTTTGATATCTTTTTAAATAATACAGCATCAGATTCTCTAAAATTTCGTCTATGTTATCAAGCGATAACAATCCGGAATCAGAAAATAATTCTTGATAAAATAACTCTGAAATTACATTGTGTCTCGTTTGATATATGTCGCCATTTAACGATATTTCCCGGCTCAATGCCCTGTTTGCTTCCTTTGGCGATATAGCATATTTACTGCATATTGTTCTAAACTGCTTAGGAATAAATCTAACCCCATATCTTTCAGATAAAACAATGTGCGCAAGCAAAAGTAACGCTTTATAGGATCGCTCAAATAAATTCTTGATAATTTCATATGCAATTTCTTCTAACGAGTTTTTATTATTGACTATCATTAGCATAGCAGCATATAAAAAACCGTAAGAATTATTATAGAATAAATTCTTCATGTCTTTTTTGCTCATTGCGCATTTTAGATTATCAATCATACACTCCGCAAAACGCCATGATTCTTTTGCTGTTAGCTTTTGAATTGGAATTTCCAATACCATTCTATCCGGAATCATAAGAGACGTTTTCAATATATTCCATTCATTTTGGCGCGCTCCTACAATCAATGTCTGTCCATTCTCAATAATTGACTCTAAAAATTGCTTAAACTTTATACTGCCAGAAGGATTATCTATAATAAAAACGGCTTTATCGGGAATGTGATCCGGAAACTTTAATAGGCCATACCCACGGTAATAAAATATGGGAATTTTATCTGATATCAGTTTCGCACACAGCTGCATAAGTATAGTGGTTTTTCCTTCTCCTCCGGGACCTACAAGCGCATAAGTGCCCCCGTCAATTGCACAATCATATAATTCATCCACGATTTCTCGCAAAACAATCCTGTTTGAAAAAGCCAGATTCCATTCACAACGGCCGCCCCGCAAAAAATTACGTACATGAAAATTCTTTATCTCAATCTTACTTTTTTCTAATATATAATTATTTCGTCTCCAGCAACTGTCGTCATTATCCGTAACGGAAATTGATGCAGCGGCCTGTTTCAATTTTCGAAACTCATAGAAATCATTCCCATCCGGCTGTAATTCCGCTTGGTCCTGGGGATCCCATCTCATAAATTCAAGCTCGACACGGCCTGTTTTTTCATCCCATATATGCCAAATCATTCCAAAATCCGAATATGTATCGCCTTCATCCGTTGAACTTTTATATGAAACAATATTGGGAATAGTAATCGCAGATAGTTTTCCACTTAATGTGATTCTATTTTTTTCTCTCACGGAATTTCTTTGGTGTTTATCGCCACACAAATAAGCGCTGACATATTCTTGCAGGAACATTGCCGATAACTGTGTTCTATGTTCATCCAGCAAATCAAAATAACTGTTATGACCAATTGCAATGCGTGGCAAATTGCCCATATGCAACTGTCTGCGAACATCATCAGACGTAGCGGCAAGTGTATCAACCATTTGACAGCCTTTTTGGCCATCTGCAATCAACGTCGTATTTAAATGAAGTATATTCAACTTGTTCCGCCATGACCGAACATGAGCATGGACAGGAAGTCTGCCACAGTCTGATGGATAGACCCCTAATTTTTGAACAAATTCAATATACTTATCATAGCTGGAAAGAAGATCATCCATTCCTGTTTGAAGCATATGTGGGTTAGACCTGACCGCCTCAATTGCTAATGCCCTGCCTCTCTTTAGAGGGTCGGGCGTGAATATATCATGGTTGCCAGGAATTACAAAAACATCTTTATCCGGTTCAATCCCCATAGCGTCAAATAATTGTGGAAGAAAATTTTCCGCTTGGGTATAATCATTTTGCACAAAATTATGAAAATCACCTGTAATAACCAAAAGTTTTTGTCCACTGCCAATATGAGAGAGCTTCTCACGAACGGAATACAATATCGCATTTTTCATATTATTCCACTGCGGATCAGTCACAAGATGCAGATCAGATATATGTAAAAGATAAATCATATCAAACCTCTTTTCTTTCGTATTAAAAATAATTATACCACTTTTGGGACAATTCCTCATCCTATAAAAATACATTTTTTGCAGCCGGCTGCCTGTCATCATGCAGCTTATTGACGGTACAGCATATTCTTTTGAGAAAGCACTGTTTTCCACAGCATATCTTTTGTACGGTCTTCCAAATTTATCCATTTGCCGTATATATTTAATATTACATTATTTATGTTTTCCGACAACAAACCTATAGTTTCCTCCAAATATACAAATAGTTCCGAATAAGCAGGCTTACATCTGCCGATTTTATTCTCATCTTTCACAGTTATTGCTATCATGAAAAATTCTTTCTCGCTAACAGCTTTGATTCATTCAGGTTACAGAACAATAGATCCTGCCTTCATGTCGGCACAGCAATTGTAAATGGGCATAAAATTCATTATGCTGATAATGTAACTATAAGATTTTGCCACAATACAAAGGAGGTACCCTATGAGCTATACAAAGGTTTCCGTAACGCTGCCAACAGATAATTTGCCCACAAGCGCTATAGGCCAAATGGCAAATGAAGTAAAGGTGAACTTTCTCCCCATGGGAGGAATGAAGGGAAAAAATGCAACGTCATTTTCTACTGAAACGGCCGGAGAAAGCAGGAACGCAATAGAACAACTTCTTGCGCAATACAGGCCCAAACTTGAACCCTACAATTTCCGGATGATGGAATGGCTGCAAGATCCGGCGCATGCGCTATCTTTTTACAATGATCCTTTGAGGGCATTTCAGGAGGCGGTAAATCCCCCGGAAGATTTCATCGCTATGCTCAAAGAGCTGCAGGCAAATGCCAAAAAACAATTTCCAAGCGGGGGCGCTCCTGATAAGGAAGTTATTTCACATATCTGCGAAAATGTGGCGGCAGACACATTAAACCAGATTGGGGATCTGACAAGCGGATGGGATCTTGTGATTGGGATGCGCCAAGATGCCGTAAACAAAGGACTCCAATATGCCTACGACCAAAACCTCCTGCCTCATGAAATTTCAGGAGAATACGAATCGCCTTTAAAGGGCTTTGATAAAATCATCGTAAAGGCTAAAATAACGCCGCCTTCTATGACAGGAGGCACAGGCTCGGATATTACCGCCGGCATCACCGTACAGGAGGGTACCTTAGAAATAACCGGTAAGGTGCCTGTCAAGGTTAAAATTGATAAACTTACCATGAAGCTGACATTAAATTTAACCAAGGTCAAGTCACCGGTACAGCCCGGGGAGGGAACCCGGTATGACTTCATGTTGGATATTGCTGACGAAGAAGCATTTATAGGTTTTTCCCTGGAGAATGTGCCCCCTGCATTAGCCGCGTTCAAACTACTTGCAGAAATGGCCTTGCTGGAACTGTTAAGAAGCAGCTTTGCCGGTAAACAGTATAAAGTTTTCAGCGCGGATCTTAAGGGAATCGGGGATTATGAATTTTTGATCCCAAACGAGATTGACTATGCAGGTCAGAGCAAAGAAGGCTCACTTCCCGCCGTTGGCGCCCTGATCACCACTTCCAACGGACAAAAGGGAGTAGTCCAGCTGGATCATAATTTATTCCCAAACCCAAATGACAATGCAGTGATGGCAATGTCAAGGGATTTGTTCCTGAAAAATATAGGGGTTTTGGGATTTGTCAATGCTTTTCATGTGGATAAATCAAATTTTAGCTATAACGCAAGCGGCCACTATGTGTATAACACAAAAGAATTTAATTATTACGAGAAAGTAAAAGACTACACGGTCAAAATCAAAAATGCGAAAATGAAAATAGAAGCCGGTGAGCTTGTCATTGAAATTGATGCCCGGGTGGAACCCTCCTCCGGCATATACGTTGATTATACGATATATGCGCCTTATAAAGTGTCCTTAAAGGAGGAGGAAGGAAAACAGGCAATACATTTTGATATAGACAAGGACAGATATAAGGAAAGTCATGAAGTCTCGGCAGAGTGGTGGGTATGGCTGATTGCCTTCCTGGCATTTATCATCGGCACTCTGGTACTCGGCATTATACTGGCAGTGATCGACTCCGTTGCGCCCACCATAGGCGTTGATACCTTTTCAAGTGCAATAAAAGACGTCCAATGGAATTACTTAAACATTGTAAAATTAAAGACCATTGATTTGGGGGATTGCATCAGGATAGGATGTGATGCGAAATTTGAAAAAAGTTGATCCCAAATCCCAATTCTCTATAGCGGCTGTGTTTCCCACCATGCCGCTTTGCGGCACAAACGATACATGAATTATTCAGAAGAATCGCCCAAGGCGATTCTTCGAGAGATGACTTAGATTTTCTTAGGCGGCGTCCTTTGACGCCTTAGAAAATCTTCATCTCTTCTTCACACTTACCTGTCTGCTTATGCCGCAAATAAATTTGAACCGGACCATCCCGAAAGCCATAGTTTTACCGCTTTTCCATGACTTGACACTATATTGCCATATGCCCCCCATTCCCTGTTAGGATAACTTTCCCCCGGCGATCTGTATGCTCCGCGTATGAAATAATTTTTTACCTCTCTGCTCTCCACCCTGGGCTGGTTTGCTTCCACCACCGCCCACTGCAGAAACTGCGCGGCAGCGCCGGAGGCAATTGCAACTGCCATACTTGATCCTGTTCTTGCGCCAAGTATCGTATCAATGTTGACTCCCGGAGCGCAGATATCCGGCTTCATACGCCCTATCCTTGTATATCCTCTGCCCGAATCCGTCCAGAAACTCCCGTTCTCATCGTTATAGGTAGTGATTGTAATTACCTCGCGGGCATTAGAGGGTTCCGTCAATGTCCCAAATGGGTGCGGCCGCAGAAAATAAGTATTGCTTTGTAAAAAGTCTGTCAGAGGAAGCCATATATTAAAACAGCTTCCTGAAGCGTTTTCACTGATTGTAACCTGAATTGTCCAAATTCCCGGCGTGGGATCTATAAACCTGAAAAAAATAAGTTCTTCCCCGGAGCCCTGCTCCACAAGAATGTGATCCACCTGGACTCTTGATCTTTCAAATACAAAAGAAAACTCCCTTCTGCTCTGATCCCTGAAATCTACCCTGGAAGTCACTTCCCCGCCGGGGGTTCGTATGGAAATGGCATGCTTTGCCGGAACGCTCCCCCAAAGCTCCGCGGTAAATCCTTTCGTATTGCCGTCCACTCTGATTTCAACATTGTCAACCGTCTCCGAAAGACCGTCTATAGAGGTTCCCTGATAATGGTGGGCACTGTTGCCTTCATTTCCCCCACATACCATCACCACCCTGCTGCGCTTGGTTGCAATCTGGTTTAAATAGCCTGCCAGAACACTGTGCCCATTATGGTCTCCCATGTTTGTTCCAAGCCCAAAGCAGATAACAAGCGGCTTTAATAAAGATACCGCATAGCTTTCCAAGTATTTAATGGCCACCAGAACATCGCTTTCCGCATAGGCAGGCACGTCTTCCGGCACCAGATATAGCTCCCGTAAATACTGCTTTGCCTCCTTTAATTTCACAACCACAATATCCGCTTCCGGCGCCGCGCCTAAAAAAGTCAGACCGTTTCCCAAACGGCTCCCGGCCGCTACACTGGCCAGCGCCGTTCCATGACCGTTCTCGTCATAGCTGGGAACAATTTCCCTTGGATTTTCACTTTGCAGCGCTAAATTAATCGTTTCCCTTTTGTACTCCGAGCCGTAGAGGATATCCTGGGGAGGAACGCCCGTCCGTATGTTTTGATCCCAAATTCCCAATATACGCGTGCTGCCATCCGAATTTTTAAATACCTCTTCATCATAGCGTATTCCCGTATCCAAAAAACCTATGATCACCCCTCTGCCTGTTAAATTCAGAGAACCGCCTTGCACCTCCGTAATACCGCTGCGGATTAAAGGCGTAGGGTCAAAGACTTCCCCCTGCTGCATCAAGCCATACAGCTTAGGGATTACCTGATAAGTATAATCGCTTACATTTAAGGGGATTATCTCCCTGCGGTTTGCATAAACCACACCTGTTTCCCCGCTGATCGGCTGATAAACGAAATCTTTCAGCGTCCCCCTGAATCTTTCCGGTAAAGTGTAATCCGCAATTATATCATAATAATCATTTGAAAAAATTTTTTCCTGATCCGTCATCCACAATCTCATTTTTCTTTTCTAGTAATATATGAGAGGATACCTCAAAACGTCAATTTTCTCGTTACCTTTCACGGCCTGTGAGCCGCTTATAGTAACATTTTCTCCTAATTGTACCGGAGCCTGCCAGAAAAATTTTCTGGTAAAAAATAAAAAAAGGTAGTATAATCTGACTAGCAAATTTATATCAGAAATAGGAATTACTTTTTAAAAATTCTATTTCTATATTTTAAAAAACAAAAGGGAATTTGGAGGAATTAACATGGCGAAAAAAGTATTTGAAGTGAAAAATGACGAGCAATTATTTGCGCAAAAGGTATCCGGTGATTGTTGGAAAATGCCTAATATCAGTATTAACAGGCAAGTTTCAGGAAAATATTACTTTACGGATAAAAGAATTGCTTTTTTAGCATCAGGGTTAATTGGAACGGAAAGTGTAAGCTGGGAAATTGAGATGAAAGACATTGATACGGTAAAAACGTGCTTAACACCCCCTTTCTTTCCATTCGGCATTTTAATAACAATGAAAAATGGAGATAAATATAAGTTGTCTATTTTAAAACGCAAAAAATATTTTGAGTGGATATCAGAGCATGTATCATAATAATCCATTATGAATAAACAGAAAAAATAATGTTTAAAAGAACTGCCTTAATGCAGCAGCAAACCTGCCTTTTCTAAAAATGGAAAGCATTCGGGGCGGTTCTTTTGATCTATGAAGGGGTATTATGTAAGGCAGCCGTCAACGATATGTACAATTCTTTCCGCCGCCTTTGCAACATTCAAATCATGGGTGATCATCACAATGGTATTCCCCAGCCCGTGAAGCTGCCCAAAAAGGGAAAGCACATCCTTACCGCTGGCCGAATCCAGAGCCCCTGTAGGTTCATCTGCAAGGAGCAGGGCCGGCTGTCCCACAAGAGCCCTGGCAATTGATACTCTCTGCTTCTGCCCTCCTGAAAGCTCCGAGGGCTTATGCCCCAGCCGGTGGCCGATCCCCAGCATTTCAATGACCGGCAGACACTTTTCCCGGGCTTCTTTTGTGGTCATGCCGCGCACTACCAGGGGCATAATAATATTCTGCATAATGTTATAAGTTGGAATCAGCTGGTAGTTCTGAAAAATAAATCCAATCTCCTTATTGCGGATCCTTCCCATCTGTTTTTCCGTCATGCTGTGTATGGGCTGTCCGTCCAGATAATATTCTCCAAAGTCCGCCACATCCATACAGCCAATGATATTCATAAGGGTCGTTTTGCCTGAACCTGAAGGCCCCAAAATCGCCACAAATTCCCCTTTCTTAACCTGAAAGTCCACATTTTTCAGTACCGGAACCTTTTCCATCCCAACCATATATCCTTTGTTAATCTGCTTCATATCTATAATTTTGTTTTCACCCATTTTATACCCCTTGCATACCGCAAACTTTTCCTGCGGTACCACGTCAATTTCCAAATTTCTTTCTTCCGAAGCGTTCTCCCCCTCCATCACCGTCCTCTGTTTTATCCTTCATTGTTCAGCGCAACCACAGGTATTAACCGCGACGCTTTAAAAGCCGGATAAAAACCGAAAATAGTTCCTGTCAGCACCCCAAACAAAAGGGACAGGATTCCGCCGCCCAAAGAAAGCTCCACCCGCACGGAAAAACTCTCTATCACCGGAGTGACGCCTAAGGATACCAGCACCCCTAACCCGGCTCCCACAAAGCTGATGCAGCTGGCCTCCAGCAAAAATTCTATGAGAATATCCCTTCGGTCACAGCCGATTGCTTTCAGGATACCGATCTCATTGGTACGTTCCTTTACGGAAACAAACAACACGTTCATGATTCCGATTCCCCCTACGACAAATACTATGGCCGCCATAGCAAACAAAAGAAGTGTGAGCGTTTCATTGGACTTTGAGGCCGCCTCCATTTTACTCCCCGCGTCGGAAATGGTAAATTCCACATTTTCTCCGTAGTTTTCAGCGAGCACAAGCGGTACCTGTTGCATAATGTTTTCCACATCATTCACATCTTCCGCTACCACAGTGATTGTAGGGCTTACGTCTTTACCGGTAAGATACTTAATGCCCGTTTCATAGGGAATAAAGATCGCTTCATCAGGACTGATGCCTGACGCCACCGTTCCCATTTCCATCAGTACGCCGCTGACCACATAAGAGCGGTTATCAATGTAAACAAATGAGTCATAGGCGTCCAAAACGCTGTCAAACATTTCCTTTGCCACACCATAACCAAGGACACAGACTCTCTCCTTATAAGTGTCGTCATCTTCCGTGAGGAATGCGCCGATTGCCATTTCCAGATTGCTGATATCCGCGTAGTTTTCCTTTACAACTGCTACCGTGTAGGAGGCGCTTTCTTGAAGGCTCCCCCCTTCCGCTTCCTGCCTGGTGGTATAGGAAATGGTGGCGTTTGCTATTTCCGGAATACTCTCTTTTAAGTTATCCGCATCCTCTCGGGATAAGGTGATCTTGACCGTATTCATCTGATTTTCCATGCCGCCAAAGGGCGAAAAACCTCCGCCCATACCGCCCGGTATTCCGCTTCCGGATGCGCTTCCTCCCGACGTCCCGCCCCCTGGTACGCTTCCTGCCGGCATCCCGCCCCCGGGCATGTTTCCTCCTGATATACCGCCTTCTGATGCGCCGCCTGCGAACATCCCGCCGCCCGGTACGCCACCTCCGGGCATACCTCCCGTAAAGCTGCTTTCGTTATATTCATAGGAAATGTCCACGGAACCGGCATTCAGATTTTTAAACTGCTCCGCAACCTCCCTCTTTCCTCCCGTCCCTATGGCAATCACAAGCATGATCGTTGCGGATCCTACAATGATACCTGTTGAAGTAAGAAACACTTTAAACTTATTTTGTACAAGATTCAGCCACACCAGACGGCCAATTTCGGATAATCTCATGTCTTTCCCCATTTCTGCCGCCCAAAGGGCATTTGAATCAGTAGAATAAAATCTTTCTTTTTCAAACACATGCCCTATGCTTCCCCGGCGGACTAAAGTCAACAGATGAAGAGGTTTTCTTTCAACCCTTTGTCTTGCTCTCCATTAATACGGTTTCGCCTTCTAAAAGCCCTTCTTTTATTTCTATGTTAATGCCGTCCGAAAAGCCGGTGGTCACCTTTTTCGTGACAATTGCGCCATTTTCCTGCCTCACCCTGACATAACTTTCCCCGTCCGACTCTGTCACCGCCCTGACCGGAACATAAAGCGCCTCGGACACTTCGTCCGTAACAAAGGTAACTTCCGCCGTCATATCCTGATACAAAATGCTGCCGGTATTTGGCACGGTTACCGTTACCGAATACATGGTTTTATTGGTATTGCTGTCTATTTCCGCATCCCCGATTTCCGTAACCGTTCCCGTAAACACCTCATCCTCAAAGGCGGCCAGCGTCACATTTGCCGTATTTCCAAGAGCTGCCGTCTCCAAATCCTCTTCCTCTACGGAAACCGTAATGGTAACTTCATCATAGTTATTCAGGCTAATCAAATCCTTGTTCCTGGTAAGGTAATCCCCCGCCGCTACATAAACCTCCGTAATCACGCCGGAGGCATCCGCCGAAATAACCTGCTCCTTGATGACGGCGTCAAATTCTTCCAGCTTCTTTGCCGCCTTCTCATACTCTTCCTTTGCCCTTTCCGTTTGAAAAGCGCTTTGCTCCATGGCAACATTATAAATCTCCTGCGCATTCCTGGCATTATAATTTCTCTTATCCAGTTCTCCTCTGGCAGTAATCTCCCCGCTTTCCAAGTCCTTCTTTGCCAGGGCAAGGGCCCTTTCATTTTCCGTTATTTTCTCACCGTAATCCTCAATATCTTCCTTCAGCCGCTCGATCTCATCTGACAGAGTATCCGCCATTTTACGGGCGTCGTCAACAGTCTGCCAGGCTATAATCCACCAGTAAAGGGCATTTTCTTTGTCCGTTCCCTCCGCAGTGAAAAGGGCGTTTTCCAGCGCCTTTTTTTCTTCCGTAAGAAGCGCCTCCTTTTCGGCTAACTCCTCCTGTGCCTTTTCCAGTTCCTCCTGTGTATCGGTAAGAGTTTCCTGTGCCTTTTCCACCTCTTCCGTAAGGGCATCAACCGTCTCGTCGTACTCCGCCTGAGAATAAGATGCATAGAGGGAATTGAGCTTGTATTCTCCCTCCGCATCCGTTTCCGCCTGTTTTTGCGAAGTAAGCGCCTGCTGATAAACCAGCTCTGCGTCCGTCACATCCCGAGAAAGCTCTGTGCGGATTCCCTCTACGCTATCCTGTGTCAGCTTTAAAATCGGTGTCCCGACGTCAACCTCCTGTCCGGCTTCCACGTATACCTGCTCAATTTCCAGCTGTCTGTCCGTGCCTGCCGAACTTTCCGCACCCGACGCTCCCGGCATCATAGCCATCATCATATCGCCGCCCGAAGCGCCTGTTCCTCCGCTGCCGCCGACGCCTCCCGCACCGAATGCAAAACTCTCGCTGCCTGTAAATTCGCTGATATCCAACTCAAAGGTCTGTGTGGCAGTGCCCACATCCACGCTCCCGCTTTCGGTAACCCCCTTTGCCAGATTTCCCTTTTTTACCTGGGCTTCCCTGTAGAGGACTTTATCTTCTTTGGAAAATAACAGCGTGATAATGCCCGCCGTCATAGCCGCAAAAAGCAATGTCAGAACAAAGAGCCATATCTTTAAATTCTTCCCTTTTTCCGGTTTGCAATTTTTGATAAACCGCTTTAACTTTTCTTTCATCTCATCTATATCCCCCCTGTGTACAACAGGCAAAGTCTATTGTCATATGGCGCAAGCTTTGCTTGTGACACTGCACCAACATTTTTTTACAAAGCCTGTCAGGGCGCAATTTCCTTTCTACAAGATTGCTTCGGCTTTTATCTGCCGGACATATTTTCCATTGGCCCGCCGCCTCCGGGCATTTCAAAATCGCCGCCCATATCCGGTACTCCCCCGTCCATTCCCGGAAAGCCATTTTCCATGTCCGGCGCTTCCCCATTCATGCCCGGAAAGCCATTTTCCATATCCGGCATTTCCCCATTCATGCCCGGAAAATTCTCCGGAAAATTTCCCATGTCCCCATCCGTGCCTTCCTGCGGGGAATCTGTTCCTTCCGTCGGAAAAGCGGTTTTTTTACTTTCTTCCTCCGACTTTTCCGAATTTACGTTCATAAGGCTTTCAATATATACAACGTCGCCCTCCTTAAGCCCGCTTACAATCTCAACGAAGGCCGTGTCGGAAAAGCCCGTTTCCACCTGGGTTTTCACCCGTTCTTCCGTCCCTTTTCCTCCGGCGTCCTTTTTATAAACATAGCTGACGCCGTTTTCCTCAAATACGGCTTTTTTAGATACATAAAGCACATCCTTTGCCGATTCCGTCACAAAAGTAACATCCGCCGTCATTCCGCCATACAGCAAAGAGGTGTCTCCCTTTACCAGAATCGTCACAGGATAGCTTATGGTAGACGCGTGATCCGAGGTGGATGTGGTTGTGATACCGGTAATCACTCCCTCCCATGTCTGATCCTGATAAGCCCTGAAGGAAAGCTCCACGTAATCGCCCACGGAAATCGCCGCAACGTCTTCCTCCGACACGTCGATATTCACCGTATATTCATTCTCTTTCGCATAAGTAAGCATAGCCCCTGCGTCCGTCAGCTTATCCCCCGCCTCGTAGGACACGCCGGTGACCAGCCCGTCCTCCGGCGCATAAATTCGATTGTCTTTTCCTACAAAGGCATGGAAGGCATCCAGCTTTGCCTGAATCTCATCCAGCTCTTTCTGCGCCTGTTCTACCGCATCGGACAAAGAATTCACTGAGTAATCGTAAACCTCCTTTGCCAGATCCCCTGACAGGGATGCGGATTGATAGTTATTTTCCGCCTTCTGATTGTCCACAACCTGAGACATCCCGGCCTTCTCGATTTCCTTTTGCTTTTTTTCGATTTCCGCCTGGTTATCCGTAATGGTATCCCTGTATCCCTGCAGTTCCTCTTCCAACGTTTCCAGCTGACTCTCCGTCTCCTGATAATCGGAAAGGTTACTGGTATATGCCGTGGAATTATGTAAATCCGTTTCTTCGTATTTATTTTTCGCCCTGGTATATGCCGTTTTTGCTTCCTCATAGGAGTTAAGCAGTTCCTCGTCCACAAGCTTTTCCTGGGCCATGGCAATTTCCAGTTCCAATATCCTGATTTCCCCTTCCAGGCTCTTAATCTTTTCCGCACCTTTCGTAAGGGCCGCCTGATAATCCGCTGCGGCACGGCTTCCTTCCTTTACGCTGCTCTCGTAGGCGCTTTGGGCGCTTAACATGGAGATATCATATTGGGTCTGCGCGTTTGCCAGCGTGATCTTTGCCTCGGTAAGGGCCGACTCCAATTTTCTTTCTACCCCGCTGACACTGCTATCCTCCAGCTGAAAAAGCGCATCCCCTTTTTTGATACGCTGTCCGCTGACCGCGTATACCTCTTCAATCTCAAGATATTTTTGAGCGTTTTCCTCATCTTCCTCCTCGTCTTCGTCGTCTTCATTTTCTTCCTCGTCATTCAGCTTTAAACCCAGCTCATACATAACGGAGCTTTCCCCTAATGACAAACTGCCGCTCTCCATGATTCCAAGAATCAAATCCCCCCTTAACACCGTTTCTTCTTTATAAACATAGGTTTCCGTGTTTAAATTGGGCTGAATAAACAGGGTATACAAAGAGGCGCCCGACAGGATGGTGAAAATAAGACAGGCAAGAATACAATTTCTGCGAAATTTCCTATCCTTTTTCCATTTTTCTTTCATTGCCCGTCTTCCTTTCTCCCGTTTTCAGGAAATCCATTATCCCCCTCCTCCGCCATTTTCTCCTGCCATGAATTTTCTTCCGTTTGTGGTCTGTCATCCGCCCCCGGTGCGCCTTTTGTATCCTCCAATCCCGATCCGTTTCCCGGTATATTTCCCCCTTCCGGTGCATTTTTGCCTTTTTCCCCAAAACTGTCTCCATCCTGCGGCATATTTTGCATTTCTTGGATATTCTCATCTAACATTCCAAAGTATACGTAAGCCGTGAGATTGGAATCCAAAGCGCTCACACCGCCTTCCAGCGTAACGGTTACCTGATAGGTAACGGAGGTACGGCTTTGGCCCTGGGTGACGGGATTGATCATGGTTACTTTCCCCTGATAGTTCCCGTATTTACTGATCACAACGTAAACGCTGTCTCCTATGGCAATTTCCGCAATATCGCTTTGATCCACGTTTGCCGATACGGAAACATTTTCCGGATTGCTGTAAGCGATTATCAGGCTTTCTCCTGACAGATAGTCGCCTTTCCTGACGCCGTTTAACACTATCGTCCCTGCGCTTTGGGTATAAAAATACCCGTCTCCGATTACCTCCTCAAAAAGGGCAAGATTTTCCGCCGCTTCTTCTTTCTCATTTTCTAAAGAGTTAAGAGTCTCTTTAAGGCTCTCCAAAGTAACCTCATATACCGCCTGCGCATTATCGCTTTCCGCCAGCGTAATTTCATAATCCGATTGGCAGGTGATAAGCTGCTTTTCATATTCTGTCCGGGCCGTTACAAGCTCCGCTTTTAGGGACGCAAGATTGCTCTGCGCTTTTTCCAGTCCTGCCTGCGCCGTTTTCCTGGCAGTCTCATAGTTCTTAAGCGCGGTTTCGTACTCTTCCCCTTCCTGCTTCACCATCTCATCCAAAAGATTGTATACGGATAAAAGCGTCTCGCTTTCGCTGTATCCTCCCCCCATAGCGTCGCCGCTTTTTGCTCCGCCGGGCGTCTCCTGCTGCCCGAAGCCCTCGGGCATCTTATCCTCATTATCTTTCGGCGTGGCGTCGCTATCCCCTGCCGCCGGAGACTTTTCTTCTGCTTCCGGGACTTTCTTTTCTGTTTCCGGTATGTTTTCTTCTATTCCAGGAGTTTTTTCTTCTGCTAATACAAGATTCATTACTCCATACGCGGAATTTGAATCTGATAAGGATGTATTAAGAAAAGCCTCTCCTCCCGATGATTTTTCCATCTGTGAGCCGCTTCCTGAACTGTTTCCCATTGAACCGCTTCCGATAGAACTGTTTCCCGAAGCGCTTCCCATTAAACTGCTCCCGGTAGAACTGTTTCCCGAAGCGCTTCCGGTAGAACTGTTTCCCGAAGTGCTTCCCATTAAACTGCTTCCGGAACTGTTCCCGGAGCCGTCTCCCAAACTTGGTACAGAATTTCCATAGAGACTCTCCTTATTTTCGATATCCCATTTTTCGTAGGTTTCCATAAGAAGACCGAAATGCTCATAATACGTCTGATAAAGCTCATCTATCTTATAATAAGTCCTGTAATAATCTTCATTTACCGATTTCGAATACTCATCCACCAGCTCTCCGGCTTCCTCTATCTGCTTTTCCAGATCTTTGACATTTTGCGCCGCTTCGCTTACCGCATTATCATATTGCACCTGACCGTATTTTTTATTTACCGCCGCGTTCTCGTTTGCCACACGGGCGTCAATCACCCCGGCTTCATAGTCAATGACCCCCTGCCGATAGGCCAGCTCAGCCTCCGTCACCGCATTTTCCAGCTCTTTTCTCGCCTCTTGCAACGTCTCGTCGGAAACCTTAAAAACAGCGGTTCCTTTTTCTACCTCATCGCCCGTGGAAAGATAGCTATCCTCCACATACAGAGCTGTCTGTAAAAAATCCAATTCCCAAGTCTCATCCAGCATCCCCACTGCCGTTAATCCGCTTGCCGATACAACACCTTCTTCCCGGGTATTCATGGAAGGAGGCATATTTATCTGCCTTTCAATGTTCTTAGATTTTATGAAAAAGAAACCGGCAATGCCTGCCGCAATGATAAGTACCCCTGCCGCCCACAAAATAATCCGGCTTTTCTTCCGGCTTTTCCCTTTTTCTTTTGATGACTTTTCTTTTTCTTCTTCCGGTTTTTCCTTTTCTTCTATTTGCTTTTTTCTTTTTATCAACATCTTCATCTCTTCCCGGCCCTTCTCCATTTTTTTACTTTGCGGCGCAAAAATACATGAACGATTTCAGGAGAATCACTGTTGGCGATTCTTCGAAAGATGACTTAGATTTTCTTAGGCGGCATCTTTTGACGCCTTAGAAAGTCTTCATC
>ERZ777011.1066-NODE-1066-length-33249-cov-4.371212_pt1 | contig 33249 bp, 32 predicted proteins | sample MGYA00374964_ERZ777011 | MGnify/ENA primary metagenome ERZ777011 (study PRJEB29310, sample SAMD00008975) | mouse gut metagenome | study: EMG produced TPA metagenomics assembly of the Metagenome analysis of fecal microbiota from mouse which was promoted...
CTCCCACGAGCTGCGCACCCCCCTCACCAATGTGCGCAGCTACGCCGAGACCCTGCGCACGGTGGAGGACATCCCCCGGGAGACGGAGAGCGGCTTTCTGGACATCATCATCAGCGAGACGGACCGCATGACCCGCATTGTCCAGGACCTCCTCACCCTCAGCCGCCTGGACTCCGGCCGGGCGGAGATCAAGATGGTCCGCTTCTCCCTGCTGGAGGCCATTGAGAGCGTGTGCAAGGCCGTGGAGCTGGAGGCCCAGCGCCGGGGCCACACCCTGGTGCGCCAGTATGGCCGCAGCCTGCCCATGCTGACCGGGGACCGGAGCCGGCTGGAGCAGGTGATGATGAACGTGGTGGGCAACTCCATCAAGTACACCCCCGACGGTGGCACCATCACCGTGGACGCGGGGGTGCGGGGCGGGAAGGTGTGGATCGAGGTGTCCGACACCGGCATCGGCATCCCCCCCAAGGACCGGGAACGGATCTTCGATCGGTTCTACCGGGTGGACAAGGCCCGCTCCCGGGAGAGCGGCGGCACGGGCCTGGGCCTCTCCATCGCCCGGGAGATCGTGCTGCGCCACCACGGCTCCATCGGCCTGACGGACCACGAGGGACCGGGCACCACGGTGCGCATCGTGCTGCCCATCCGCCAGGAGCGGGAGGACGGCCATGGTGAATAAGCACCTGCGAAACGCGCTGCAAAATCTGGCCATCCTGCTTCTGAGCCTCTCCGCCCTGTTTCTCATCTCCCGCCTGCCCCTGTTCCACACCAGCTGGGCCGCCCAGGTCCAGAGCCTGCTGGTCCCCCGGCCGGCGGACGGGGACCAGACCCAGGCCGGGGGACCGGAGGAGATGTTCCCCGCCGTACACGTGATGGTCACCAGCGATATCGAGTACGGCCGGTACGGCCAGCTCCATGTGGACGGCGCGGACCCCCTGCTGGACCAGCTGATCCCCCTCTTCCAGGAGGCCCTGGGCTCCGCCACGGAGCTGGGGGCGGCGGCAGACAAGACCCTGCGGGACGCCCTGGAGGAGCCGGGGCTCTATCTGGATCTCACGGGCCAGCTGCCCCTGGAGGTGGCGGCGGCGTGGCTGGGGGAGGAGGTGGAGCTGGAGCGGGACGTGCGCAGCATGGCCCTGACGTGCGAGGAGGAGGACGCGGTGCTGTACCTGCGCAGCGAGGCCGGGGAGATCTTCCGCTGCGCCACCGCCCTGCCCGCCTCCGCAGTGCGGGAGGTCTGCGCCGGCCTGTCCCCCAACGGCAGCACCTTTGCCTATGAGACCAATTACGCTCCCCTGGCCCCCTATACGGTGCTGGTGGCGGAGGCGGAGGACGCGCCGGCGGTCCAGGGGGATCTGCCGGCGGCCTATTCTACCTACAACCTGCTGACGGCCCTGGACTTCAACCCCCACACCGTCTTCCGGTACACGGAGAGCAGCGGCGCGGAGGTGGTGGAGGAGTCCCCCCGCACCCTGCGCATCAGCCCCGACGGCGCGGTCAGCTTCAACAGCCGGGGGGAGGCGGCGGCTCCCCTCTATCAGGTCCGCGCCTCGGCCGGGGACAAGCCGGAGGCCCGGGAGGCCCTGCGGGCTGCCTGGGGACTGGCGGAGGCCCTCACCGAGGGAGCCGGCGCGTCGCCGCTGCGCCTGCGGGCGGTGGAGGAGCGCGAGGACGGCTGGACCATCTTTTTCCGCTACCAGACCCAGGGGCTCCCGGTCTACTTCTCCGACGAGGGGGACGCCCTGTCTGTCATCATCACCGGCGGAGCGATTACGGCCTTCTCCTACCGCTGCCGGGCCTATACGGCCCTGGAGGAGACCGCCGCCCTGCTGCCGCCGGACATGGCCCAGGCCATCGCGTCCCTGTACCCGGGGGCCGGGCTGTCCATCGGGTATGTGGACAGCGGCGCAGGGGAGATGACCGCCCAGTGGCTGGCCCGATGAGCGACAGGAAAACAAAGAAATAGGGAAAGAACATCAGACAAACCCCGCATGATGCCCACGGTACGCCGCCCGAAGGAAAATAAAGTTTTTCTTTTGCTTCTTTTCTTTGTTCACAAAGAAAAGAAGAGAAAATGGAGGACATGTCATGGATGATCTCATTCAGGAGGAGCGGCTGACGCCGGCGGCGTATATTGATTTCCTGCGAAAAACGGATCTGGGGTCCCAGTATCCCAGGGAGCGGTTTGAGGAGCGGATTGCCACCCTGGTGGACAGAGCCGCCATCAGCCTGACGGCCAGGGAATCGGACGGGCCCTGGTGAAGCGGGCCCTGGAGATTGCCGGAGGAGAGGAAAACATCATCATGTATACCTGCGCCCACGAGAGCGCCGTCCCCTTCTGCGAGAAGCTGGGCATGGAGAGGGCGGGGGACGTGATGGTGTATAACCGTGCGGATTGGACGGCGTTTACCCTGAGAAGCTGTACCAATAGGAAAGAAAGTGCTATAATAGGAGCATGATACAGAAAAATGAGAGACGTGGGTATGCGAGCGATTTGAGCGACAGTCAATGGGCGATCATAGCGCCTCTGTTTCCCCGCGCAGGAAATAGGAGCAAATGGGAAAAGCGGGAATTGGTAAATGCGGTGCTGTATTTCGTAGATAACGGATGCAAATGGCGAAATCTGCCCCACGATTTTCCACCGTACACAACCGTGGCCAATTTTTATTACGCCGCAATCCGAAGCGGGCTTTGGGAAAAAATCCGTGCGGCGTTGGTGGAACGAGTGCGGACAGACGCAGGACGAAATGCAGGCCCCAGCTACGCAATCATCGACTCGCAAAGCGTAAAAACCACCTCTGCCGCAGAAGAACGCGGGATTGACGGAGGAAAAAAACAAAAGGACGCAAACGGCACATCGTAGTGGATACTATGGGCAATCTGCTGGCGGTGGTAGTTCATGCTGCCAATATACATGATACCAAGGCGGGAATTTTGGTTGCGAAAAAAGCATTTGAGGCCTATCCATCTATTCAACGGTTTTGTGCTGACGCGGGATACCGCAAGACCTTTGAGCAGGATGTTTCCAATGCACTAGGGCTTGGCGTTGATATTTCTATACGCATCAAGCCTGAATGGGAGGTCCTGCCCAAGCGATGGATCGTTGAGCGTTCTTTGGCCTGGATCAACAACTCCCGCCGCCTTTCCAAAGATTATGAAATATCCGTCTGTTCTGCCCAGGCCGTTTGTACCATTGCCGCTTTTCGCACTCTGCTGAAAAGGTTTTTGCCTATTGGTACAGCTTCTGAATTGAATCGAGAGGGCCGGCGCAGCCTCGCTGCGCCGGCCTTTGGCAATCCGGAGAGGCGTCCGCCCCCGCAATCCGTCTATCGGTGCCCAGCCGCCCCCGGCCCCGGGCACACCGGCAGCCGAATCAGAAAGACGTTGCCCGCCGGGCCGCTCTCCGCCCAGATCCGCCCTCTGTGGGCGGCGGCGATGCTCTGGGCGATGGACAGGCCCAGGCCGCAGCCCCCCTCCCGGGCCCGGGCCGGGTCCGCCCGGTAGAACCGCTTGAACACGTCCTGCCGTTCCTGCCGGGTCAGGGGCTCCCCGGCGGTGGCCACCCGCAGAAGGCACCACCGCCCCGTCCGCTCCAGCCGGAGGGATACGGCGCTCTCCGGGGCGGCGTACTTCCTGGCGTTGTCCAGGAGGATGTCCGCCGCCTGGGCCAGCTGCACCCCGCTGCCCCGGACCCAGATCCCCTCCTCCACCCGGCTCTCCAGGGTCAGCCCCGCCTCGAAGAACACCGGCTCAAAGGGCAGCAGGGCGTCCCCCACCAGTTGGCTCAGATCCACCGGAGCCTGGTCCTCCTCCCGGCCCGCGTCCATCCGGGCCAGCTCCAGAAGCCGCTCCACCAGGGAGCGCATCTGCCGGGCCACGGTGAGGATGTTCCCCGCCAGCCGCGCCTGCCCGGCGCAGCCCGGGTCCGCCAGCAGCTCCGCGTTGGCCAGGATCACCGTCAGGGGCGTTTTCAGCTCGTGGGACGCGTCCGCCACAAACTGCTGCTGCCGCCGCCACGCCTGGTCCACAGGTCCCACCGCCCACCGGGCCAGCAGGATACTGAGCCCCAGAAAGGCCAGAAAGCCTCCGCAGCCCACCAGCAGGCAGCTCCGCCGCAGGCTGGCCATGGCGGCCAGCTCCCCGGAGGCGTCGGCAAAGACAATTCTCTGCCGCTCCGGCGGCCCCACCCGGCGAAACCGCAGGCCCTCCTCCTCCAGAAGGCCCTCCTGCCGCCCCCGGGCCGCCTCCCACACCTGACCCAGCCACGCCTCGCCGCCGAAGCTGTCCGCCCCGGGCGAGGCAATCAGGTCCCCGCCGGGGCCCGGCTCCAATGTGAAGCAGCGGGGTCCCCATCCGGGACCCGCCGGCCGCTGCGGCCCGGGCAGGGCCGCGGCCTCCATGGCCCGTATGCTCTCCGAGGCCAGCCCCGCCTGGGTGGAGTGGAGCACCACGGCCAGGATGGCCCACAGCATGGCCGTCACCAGGACCATGTTGATGCACACAAACTTTATCCGCAGCCGCCGGATCATGTCTCCTCCACCTCCAGATGATATCCCAGGCCCCGCACCGCCGCGATGCGCACGTCTGACCCGATGCTCCGCAGCTTTTTGCGGAGAAATCCCACGTACACCTCCACGTGGTTCTCCACGGCGTTGGACTCAAAGCCCCATACCCGCTCCAGCAGCGCCTCCTTGGAGACGTTCCCTCTCCCGGAGCCCATCAGGTGGCGCATGACCCCGAACTCCTTGGCGGACAATCTCACCTGCCGGTCCCCGCAGGAGAGGGTCCCGGCGGCCAGGTCCAGCCCCGTGTTGCCCCAGCGCAGCTCGTCCACCTGTCCCCCCTGGCGGCGAAGGAGTGCGTTGACGCAGGCGATGAGCTCCCGGGCGTCAAAGGGCTTGGGCAGGTAGTAGTCCGCCCCCGCCTCCAGGCCCTCCACCCGGTCCGAGACACCGGAGAGGGCGGTGAGCATGAGGATGGGCACGCCGCAGCGCCGCTCCCGCAGCTGCCGGGCCACCTGCCGGCCGTCCATCTTCGGCAGCATCACGTCCAGAATCACCAGATCGTAGACCCCCAGCTCCCCGTAGGCCGCGCCGCTCTCCCCGTCCCACACCGTCTCCGTCTCAAACCCCCTGGCCTCCAGCAGGTCCGCCAGAGCCGCGGCCAGGAGCTTGTCGTCCTCCACAATGAGTATCCGCACAGTATCCGCCCTCCCGCGCCCCGCTGGGGGCGCTTTTTTTCGCAGTATACCACACCCGCTCCCGCCTTTCCAGGGCAAAGAGGGGAGAACACGATTTGTTTACAAATTTTTCAGCGTCATTTCAGCCACAGGCCGTACACTGTTCCCTGCGGAGGAGAACCGCCGCAGAAGGGAGGAGCGCCCATGACATTCCGCCACGAGTGGAAGCACCCCATCTCGCCGGGGGACCTGCTGGTCCTGCGCCGGCGGCTGCGCCTGATGGCCCGGCCGGACGGCCACGGCAGCCAGGGCCGGTATCTGGTCCGCAGCCTGTACTTCGACACCCCCTCGGACCGGGCCCTGCGGGAGAAGATCGACGGCGTGGACCGGCGGGAGAAATTCCGCATCCGCTGCTATGATCTGGACCCATCGTTCATCCGCCTGGAGAAGAAGAGCAAGGCAAACGGCCTGTGCCGGAAGGAGGCGGCCCATCTCTCCGCCGGGGAGGTCCGCGCCCTCCTGGCCGGGGATCTGGGCTGGATGGAGGGCGGCGGCCGGGACCTGGTCTGGGAGCTCCGCGCCCGCATGACCGGATCGCTTCTGCGGCCCCGTACCATTGTGGACTACACCCGGGAGGCCTTTGTCTTCGGCCCCGGGGACGTGCGGATCACCCTGGACTACGGCATCCGCACCGGCCTGGCGGCCACGGACCTCCTGGACCCGGACTGCGTCACCGTCCCCGTGCCCGGGGACCCCCTGCTCCTGGAGGTAAAGTGGGGGGCCTATCTGCCGGACGTGATCCGGGACGCGGTGCAGCTGCCGGGCCGCCGGACAGAGGCCTTCTCCAAGTACGCGGCCTGCCGGCAGTACGGCTGAGCCGGCATCCATATCTGACGATCTGAGAAAGGAATCCAACCTGCCATGCTGACATTTCAAGACATCTTCAAGTCCAGCTTTCTGGAAAACGCGGCCTCGGTGAGCCTCTTTGATATGGCCCTGGCCCTGCTGCTGTCCTTTGGACTGGGCATGTTCATCTTCCTGGTCTACAAGAAGACCTTCTCCGGGGTTATGTACTCCTCCAGCTTCGGGGTGACCCTGGTTGCCCTGACCATGATTACCACCCTGGTCATTCTGGCGGTGACCAGCAACGTGGTGCTGTCCCTGGGCATGGTGGGTGCGCTGTCCATCGTCCGCTTCCGCACCGCCATCAAGGAACCCCTGGACATCGCCTTTCTCTTCTGGGCCATTGCTGCGGGCATCGTGCTGGCGGCGGGGCTGATCCCCCTGGCCGTGGCGGGCAGCGTGTGCGTGGGGGCGGTCCTGCTGGCTCTGGTAAACCGGAAGTCCCACCTGAATCCCTACATCATGGTGCTCCGCTGCGAGGGAGGAGAGAGCGAGACCGCCGCCCGCTCCTGCCTGGAGCGGAGCGTAAAGCGGCTGGTGGTGAAGAGCAAGACCGTCCAGGCCGGGGAGGTGGAGCTCCAGCTGGAGCTGCGCCTCCTGGGGGAGGACACCGGCTTCGTCAACACCCTGGCCGCCATAGAGGGGGTCCGCAGCGCGGCGCTGGTGAGCTACAACGGGGACTACATGGGGTAAGCGCCATGTCCACCCACAAGTATATTGACCGATTCTGCGCCCTGGCGCTGGCCCTGACCCTGGCGGTGACGGTTCTGTTCATGGGCGGCGAGGCCCTGGGGCTCCAGCCGGCGGCCGGGGGCCTGGGGTACGAGGAGCGCCTCTTTGACGCAGGCCGGGTCCACACCCTGGACATTATCATGGACGGCTGGGAGGACTTCCTGAGCGGATGCGAGGACAAGGAGTACGCCGCCTGCACCCTGGTCATCGACGGCGAGGCCTGCCGGAACGTGGCGATCCGGGCCAAGGGAAACTCCTCCCTGTCCACGGTGTCCTCCTATGGAAACAACCGCTACAGCTTCAAGGTGGAGTTTGACCACTACGACGACGCCAACACCTACTACGGCCTGGACAAACTGAGCCTGAACAACCTCATCCAGGACAACACCCTGATGAAGGACTTTCTCTGCTACCAGCTCATGGGGTCCTTTGGCGTGGCCGCGCCCCTGTGCAGCTATGTCTCCATCACCGTCAACGGGGAGCCCTGGGGCCTGTATCTTGCGGTGGAGGGGGTGGAGGACGCGTTCCTCCGCCGGAACTACGGCACGGACGCCGGGGAGCTCTACAAGCCCGACAGCCTCAGCTTCGGCGGGGACCGGGGCGGCAGCTTTGACCCGGCGGACTTTTCCGGAGATTTTGACCCGGCGGACTTTGCCGGGGACTTTGATCCGGCCGCTTTTGATGACGGCGGCGCGCCGCCCTTTGAGAGCCCGCCCCAGCGGCCCGGCGGCGGGGAGGACGGCGGACAGTTCACCCCGCCCGGCGGCGGACAGGAGGGCGGACCGAGGGGCGGCGGCCCCGGCGGCATGGGCGGTATGGGCAGCGGGGACGTGAAGCTCCAGTATGCGGACGACGATCCGGACAGCTACCCCAACATCTTTGATAACGCCAAGACCGCCGTTACGGATCAGGACAAGGACCGGCTCATCGCCGCCCTGAAGGCGCTGGGCGGGGAGGAGGCCGCCGGGGCCGTGGACGTGGAACAGGTCCTGCGCTACTTTGTGGTCCACGGCTTTGTCTGCAACGGGGACAGCTACACCGGCGGCATGGTCCACAACTACTACCTCTACGAGGAGGACGGCCGGCTGGCCATGATCCCGTGGGACTACAATCTGGCCTTCGGCGGATTCCAGACCGGCAGCGCGGAGGCGGCGGTCAACGAGCCCATTGACGATCCGGTCACCTCCGGGGATCTGGAGGACCGGCCCATGGTCGCCTGGATCTTCCGCAGCCAGGAGTACACGGACCTGTACCACCAGTACTACGCCCAGTTCATCGAGGAGCTCTTTGACAGCGGCAGCTGTCAGGCGCTTATTGACAGCACCTTTGCCCTCATCGCCCCCTACGCGGCGGAGGACCCCACCATGTTCTGCACCTACGAGGAATTTGAGCAGGGCGTGGAGGCCCTGAGGACCTTCTGCGCACTGCGGGCGGAGAGCGTCCGGGGCCAGCTGGCGGGGACCGTCCCCTCCACCAGCCAGGGACAGGCGGAGCACAGTGCCGGTCTGGTGGACGCATCCGGGCTGGCCCTGTCCGCCATGGGCTCCATGTCCGGAGACGGCGGCGGCCACGGCGGGTTCCAGCCCCGGCAGGACGCGGCGGAGGTCTTTGCCAAGGACCGGCCGGAGGGATTCCGCCGCCCCGGGGAGGAGGGGAGCCCCCAGGAGGCGGGCGGGACCGGCCTGACCATGCTGGCGGGTTCGGGGGCCCTTCTGGCGGCGGGGCTTGCTCTGGCCGTGACCTTCCGGCGGCGGGGCTGAGGGGGCGGTCCCCCCAAAAAAAGAGGTCCCGGAATCCCATGGCTATGGGGTTCCGGGACTTTTTGCCGCGTGGATTTAGTTGATCGCCGCGCTCTTCAGCTCAGACAGGCACTTGGGGCAGATGTTTTTCCCCTTGAAGATGGCGATATCCCTGGCGCTGTCGCAGAAGATGCAGGTAGGGCGGTACTTCTTCAAAACAACAGAAGAACCTTCCACGAAAATCTCCATGGTCTCCCGCTCTCCAATGTCCAGGGTACGGCGCAATTCAATCGGGAGCACAATCCGTCCCAGCTCGTCAATCCGTCTCACAATACCAGTAGATTTCATTGTGCGGCCTCCTGTTCTATAGATTTGGGCGCTTTGGCCTTCGCCGCCGGCCCTGAGATTAGCTTACCACACCTGTACATCCTTTTTCAATAAATTTTGACAAAAAATGCGAGGAAATTTCTTCATATTTTCATTTTTGGCCGCTATATAATAGAGGGACGGCCCCGGCTGTCCATCTGGGAGAGGAGCGTGGCGGCGATGGCGATGGCGTGGATCTGGACGGGAATGGTGGCGGCGTCGGTGGTGTTCGGGCTGGTGAACGGGACCATCGGCGCGGTGAGCGGAGCGGCCATGGAGGGCGCGGGTGCGGCGGTGGAGCTGTGTCTGAGCATGGCGGGGATTATGTGCCTGTGGAACGGCGTGATGGCGGTGATGAAGGCCAGCGGCATGATGGACGGCCTGAGCCGGCTCTTCCGGCCGGCGCTCTGCCGCCTTCTGCCCCAGGCCTGCCGGGACCCGGACACCCTGGCGGCCCTGTCCGGCAACGTGTCCGCCAACCTGCTGGGACTGGGCAACGCGGCCACGCCCCTGGGGATCCGGGCGGCCACCCGGATGGCCCGGGGCAGCGGCGGCCAGGCGACGGATGAGCTGTGCCGGCTGGTGGTGCTCAACACGGCCTCCGTCCAGCTGCTGCCCACCACGGTGGCCGGGGTGCGGGCGGCCCTGGGCGCGGAGAGCGCCTTTGACATCCTGCCGGCGGTGTGGCTGGCCTCGGCGCTGTCGGTGACAGCGGGCCTGCTGGCCGCCTGGGCGTTGGGGAGCGTGTGGAGGACATAGGGAGTCATCTGTTTTTAAGAGACAAAGAATGATGACAAAAAGACGAAAAGAGGAGGGTTTCCGTGGACTATTCCGCCTATCTGGTGCCGCTGCTGCTGGCCTTCACGGCCCTGTTTGGCGTGGGCAGAAGAGTGAACGTATTCGAGGCCCTCTCCCGGGGGGCGGAGGAGGGCCTCACCATCCTGCTGCGCATCCTGCCCAATCTGGTGGGGCTGATGACGGCGGTGTATATGCTGCGGGCCAGCGGGGTCCTGGACCTGCTGGGGGACCTGCTGGCCCCCCTCCTGGTGCGCCTGGGCATCCCGCCGGAGACGGCGGCCCTGCTCTTCATCCGCCCCGTCAGCGGCAGCGGGGCCCTGGCCATTGGCAGCGAGCTCATGGGAGCCCACGGCCCGGACTCCTACCTGGGCCGGGTGGCCGCCGTCATGCTGGGCAGCACGGAGACCACCTTCTACACCATCGCCGTCTACTTCGGCTCCGCCGGGGTCCACAAAACCCGCTACGCCATTCCCGCCGCCCTCATCGCGGACCTCACTGGATTCATGGCCGCGGCCTGGTCGGTGCGGCTGCTGTTCGGCGTGTAGGCCCGCGGTGCGGTACAAAGATCATTTTCAGGCGTCCCCGCCAGGGACGGACCGCCCAGAGGCGGTTCCGTCTCCGGGCGGGGATTTCGTATGGCTATATACTGTTGACAAAGAAGGTACTATGTGGTACGATGTATCGGCGAGGAGGTGAACCGCTGTGAACATCGACGACTGGCGTTCCCAGATCAAACGAGGGACCCTGGAGTTCAGCATTCTGCTGATGATCTCACAGGGCCCCTGCTATGGTTATGAAATTATCAGCCGCCTGGAGCGGCGGCCCATCCTGGCGGCTAAGGAGAGCACGGTCTATCCCCTTCTGCGCCGCCTGCTGGGGGAGGGGTATCTGACCTCCTCCTGGCAGGAGAGCAGCCAGGGCCTGCCGCCGAGGAAATACTACGCTGTCACAGAGCGGGGCATGGAATACCTGGAGGCCATGAGCGGGGAGTGGGAGAGTCTGCTGGCGGCCATCAACGAAATCAAGGAGGGTGCACAACATGGATAAGACACTCAGCAATTATCTGGATCAGGTGGACCGCCATCTGCGGCCCCTGCCCGCCGGGGAGCGGGCGGACATCATTCTGGAGATCCGAAGCGAGATCCTGGAGCTGGAGGCGGCGGGCGCAGCCCCGGAGGAGATTCTCTCCCGGCTGGGGGACGCCAGAGATCTGGCGGCGGCCTACCTGGGGGACACGATCTCGAAAAAGCCCTCCTTCAGCCTCTCCCGCCTGGGGGCTGTGGCGGCCTTCTGGGGTCTGGCCGGTCTGGGAGGCATGTTTGTGCTGCCCCTCACCAGCGTGCTGGCGGTAAGTCTGCTGGTATCCGGCGCGCTGGTTCCGGCGGCGGGGCTGGCCAAATTCCTGGCCTCGCTTGCGGGGATTGACCTGCCCTTCATCATGTTCCAGTTCGGCGGCTATATGCCCCCTCCGGCCACGGCCTTTCAGCTGTCCGTGGTGGCCGGGGCGCTGCTGCTCCTGGCGGGTCAGGGGCTGTGGCGTCTGACGGTCCGGCTGGTGCGGCTCATCGGGCGGCAGCGCCGCCGCCTTGACGGATAGCAGCCCGGCAAGCAGGAGGTTAACAAGGAGGGTGATGATGTGAGTACCTTTTTATGTATTGTTCTGTTCGCTGCTTCTGCGTTGGCTCAGTTGTTATGCACCAAAAACGCAGCGTATAAAGTCATTCGGTATATTCCAATGCTGATATCCTCCGCTGGCTGTGTGTTTGCTGTTGGGCTGCACATTTATGCGCTGATTACTTACAGCATGGGCGTCGTGTCCGAGAGTGAACTTGCTGAAAATCAGTATTTTGCCTCATTTATTTTAATTCCTGCGGGAATATGTTTGGTTGGTGCGGCTGCCGGTTTTTTGATTGGCAAGAAGGTCAGGTAAGTTCTAACTTATTTTGGGAGGCTATGTCTATGGGGAATGCGCTTAAAAAATATCCAGTTGTCATTACGCTGACGCTGGTATGCTTATTGCTTGCCATCGTCACCTCTTTTCACGAGGAAGCGTATGATTTATTCGCATTTCATTCCAAACCAACGTGCTTTTGGCAATATTTCAGCGGAACTTTCATGCATGGAAGCAAAGGCGCGCCTTTATGGTTTTTATGGATTCATTTATTCATGAATTATCTCATGATAATCCCCTTTGGCTGTGTGTTAGAGGCGAATGCAGGCTCAAAAAATGCGTTCATCGTGTTTGCTGCCGCTATGCTCCTGTCTTCTATTACCTTTCAGGTCCTGCTATATGGTCAGGATGAACTGGGATGTGGCATTTCTGCCGTCGGGTATGCTTTTGTAGTAGGCGGCATTATAAATATGCGGGATAGATGGAAAGATTACTCTATAGAGCTGCGCATAGTATACTCAATTTTGATCGGTTTAGCGGTGATTATGCTGCTGCCAATGATTACGGGCTGGATATCAACCTGCCTCCATCTGTCTGGTATTATTAGCTGTTTTGCAGTTTATTTCATCATTTGGTGTTTAGAAGCGAAAACAAAGGGCTAATCAATAGCCAACAGGTTCCCATTTCGCGGGGATTTACTTGGCGAAATTCCCCCTGACAAATTCTCTCTTGGAATAGAGTTTGGGTCAGTTTGCGGCCGCCCGCTGTGGACGAGATGGACATTGATTGGCATAAAATTTTTCTGAAGGAGACACGGGGTGAACAATATGAAGCAGCTCAAAATAGATGATTCACCGATCACATATTATGTTAGCGGGAGGGACTGCGATGAATGGACGCTTTTCCTCCATGCCGCTTTTGTCGATCATAATATGTTCAGAACACAGATTGAATATTTCAGCGGCAAATACAATGTGTTGGCCGTTGACATGATCGGTCATGGGAAGTCAATCAATACAAAAAAGGGTGACAGCATAGATAAAATGCCGGCATGGATATACGATATTATGACGGCGGAAAAGATCAGGAAAATACATATTGTGGGGGTTTCATTGGGCGCTGTTTTAGCGCAGGATTTTGCAAACCGTTATCCAGATATGGTCAAGTCCCTTGCTTGCTTCGGCGGATATGATATCAATAACTTCGATACGAAAATGCAGAAGGAAAATAGTGCGTCACACATGCTTATGATGTTAAAAGCGCTGTTTTCTATCAAGTGGTTTGCAGAATCAAATAAGAAAATATCCGCATTTACCTTGCAGGCCCAAAATGATTTTTACGATATGAATGTTCAATTCCCAAGGAAATCCTTTCTGTACTTGGCGTCCCTGCGCAATATGGTAAACGTCTGTCAGACAGGGCAGAGAGCGTATCCCTTACTGATCGGGTGCGGGGAGTTTGATATACCAGCGGAACTGGAAGTAATCAAAATGTGGAAGGAACGAGAACCACAATGTAAAGCTGTGATTTTTGAAAATGCGGGGCATTGTGTAAATATGGACACCCCCCAAATATTCAACAAGACGATAGAGGAATTTTGGACGCAATGCGGTCTGCCCGAGTAAAGTGCGAGCAGAAGCCCAGACAGCAGACCTTTTTCCGCCATACTCCGATATAAATTATGCACAGCCCCATCGAGGGGCTGTGCACAATCGTTTCATGCTAGTCCTTGACCGTAAAACTGTCGTATCTGCTGCCTTGGCGGATGAGCTCCTCCAGCTTGTCCTCCTGGGCCGGCGGCTCGCCGCCGCCCAGGGTGAACCGCACAGCCACATTCCGGCCCAGCTGCTCCCCGGCGGCGGCGCGGATGGCCGCCGCCGCGTCCGGGGACTTCAGCGTCTCCATGGTCAGCTCGTCGCCGCAGTGAACCACCAGCACGTCCCCCTCCAGGGTCCCCTTGGCGTCGTCCAGCATGTACCAGTACATGGGGGTCAGCTGATTTTTGCAGATCTCCGCCACGTTCCGCCACAGCTGTCCGCCGGTTCCCTGCTGGGCCGGCGGCGGGGCGGGCTTTTTTTCGCGCTCCACAGGCGGCGGAGCCTCCCGGCGCACCGGCTCGCCGTAGGGCGGCGGCCCGTCCTCCGGCCCCGGGGTGTCGTCCCAGGGGGGCGGGTCAGATGGTGGGATGGGGGCGGGCTCCGGGGGCGGAGGCGCGGCCTGCCGCACAGGGGGCGGGACCTCCTGCATGGGGGGAATGGACGCGGGCTCCCGGCAGACTGGAGCAGGCCGGGGCGCGGCCTCCCGGGGCGTGCCTTCCTCCAGGCGGGTCAGCCGGGCGGCCAGGGCGGTAACGTCGCCGCACAGGCTCTCGTCGCACAGCCGCATCAGGCACAGCTCCGCGTCCGTGCGGCGGTTGGGGCTCAGGGGCAGGGCGGCCAGGGCGCTCTGAAGCTGGGTGGCCATGTAGATGAGCCGGGTGGCGTTGGCGGACTGGGCGAGGCTCTCCAGGGTCCCGCTGTCGCAGGTCCCCGAGAGCAGGGCCGCGCCCCCGGCGGGGGCGGTCATGCGGATGAGCAGGTCCCGGGCCAGGGTGGACAGCTCCCCCAGAAGGGCCGCCACATCCTTGCCGCCGGTGTAGAGCTGATGGAGCAGCATCAGGGCCCCGGGCACGTCCCGTCGCAGCAGGAGGTCCATCATCTGGGCGGTCTGCACCGCCCCCGCCAGACCCAGCACGTCCAGCACGCGGCTGCCGTCGATGGTCCCGCCGGCGGCGGCGCACTGGTCCAGCAGGCTCAGCGCGTCCCGCAGGGCCCCGTCGGCCAGGCGGGCCAGAGTCTCCGCCGCGTCCGGGGAGAGGGCGATGTTCTCCTGGGCGGACACGTACAGCAGGCGCTGGGCGATGTCCTGGGGCATGATGCGCTTGAAGGCGAACCGCTGGCACCGGGAGAGGATGGTGGCGGGCACCTTGTGGAGCTCCGTGGTGGCCAGGATGAAGATGAGATGGGCCGGGGGCTCCTCCAGGATCTTCAGAAGAGCGTTGAAGGCGGCCACGGAGAGCATGTGGACCTCGTCGATGATATACACCCGGTACTTCACGCTGGCGGGGGAGTAGATGGCCTCGTCCCGGAGGGCACGGACGTGGTCCACGCCGTTGTTGGAGGCCGCGTCCAGCTCCATCACGTCCAGCAGGCTGCCGTTGTCAATGCCCAGGCAGGCCGGGCACTGGCCGCAGGGATCGCCGTCCGAGGGGTTCTGGCAGTTGACCGCCTTGGCCAGGATCTTGGCGCAGGTGGTCTTGCCGGTGCCCCTGGTGCCGGTGAAGAGGTAGGCGTGGGAGAGACGGCCCTGGGCGGCCTGCCGGCGCAGGGTCTGGGTGATATGCTCCTGGCCCACCACATCCGCGAAGGTCTTGGGCCGCCACTTGCGGTAGAGCGCCTGATACATGGAAGTGTCCTCCCGGAAAAACAAAAAAATGAGCCCCATGAAATACTCTCCGCAAGCATCCGCTCCGAACCGGAGCCCTCGCGGCACATTTCGTCCCGCTTAATGCTGCTCGGTTCCCCGCCTGACATGGTTCACAGGCTTCCATTGCGCGAGACCGGAACCTCAACACGAATGCCTGCGGAGGATATTTCATGGTGCTGACTTTATTATACACGATGAACAGCCGGATTGCAAGAGGGAATTTTGGGGCGCCGCAGAAATCCGCCCTCCGGGAAAGGGAGATCTCTGCGGCCGGCGGGCCCTACCGCTCCGCCAGTTCCCCCAGCAGGAGCCCGTCCTCCACCCCAGTGATGCGGGTGGGCAGGACCCGGTTGTGAAGCGCGGCCGCCTCCCCCCGGACGGCCACGGCCATGTAGTTGGGCGCGTGGCCCCGGCAGAGCCCGTCCCCGCCCTGCTCATAGAGCACGTCAAAGACCCGGCCCACGCATCGGTCCAGATATTCCCGGTGGAGCCGGGCGGCCAGCGCCCCCGCCCGGCCCGCCCGCGCCTCCTTCACCGGCCCGGGGACCTGCGCCATCTCCGCCGCCGGGGTGCCGGTGCGGATGGAGTAGGGGAAGACGTGCATCTCCGCAAAGGCGCACTGGCGGACAAAGTCCAGGGTGGCGGAGAACTCCTCCTCCGTCTCCCCGGGAAAGCCCACGATGAGATCCGTTGTGACGGCGGGGTCCGGGAAGAACCGGCGCAGCAGGTCCACGCTCTCCAGATACCGGGCCGTGGTGTACCGCCGGTTCATCCGGGCCAGGGTGGCGTCGCACCCGGACTGCATGGACAGGTGGAAGTGGGGGCAGAGATTGGCCAGGGGCGCGCACCGGCGGCAGAAGTCCTCCGTCACCGTCCGGGGCTCCAGGGACCCCAGCCGCACCCGCATCCCCTCCGCGGCCCCGCAGACCGCCTCGATCAGATCCGTCAGCTCCGGCCTGCCCGGCAGGTCCCGGCCCCAGGAGGAGATCTCGATGCCCGTGAGGACGATCTCCCGGTACCCCTCCCGGGCCAGACGGCGGGTCTCCTCCACAGCGGCTTCCAGGGGCAGGGAGCGGACCGGCCCCCGGGCGTAGGGGATGACGCAGTAGGCGCAGAAGTTGGCGCAGCCGTCCTCCACCTTCAGCATGGCCCGGGTCCGCTGGGCCAGACCCCCGGCGGGCAGAACCTCAAACTGCCGGCGGCGGAGGGCCTCGTCCAGGCGCACCACCGGCTCCCGCTCCCGCACCGCGCTCTCCAGGAGCCGGAGGAAGCCCAGCCGGTCCCCGGTGCCGGCGATGAGGTCCACGTCCAGGGCCCGGACCTCCTCCGGCTTTGTCTGGGCGTAGCAGCCGCACACCGCCACCACCGCCGCCGGGGAGCGCTTCCGGGCCCGGCGGATCATCTGCCGGGACTTCTTGTCGCTGACGGCGGTGACGGTGCAGGTGTTGACGATGTAGGCGTCCGCCGGGCCGTCAAAGGGCACCAGGACGTGGCCCCGGTCCGTCAGGATCCGCTCCATGGCCGCAGTCTCGTACTGGTTGACCTTGCAGCCCAGGGTATAGATGGCGATATTCAACGGCGGCCCCCCTTGCTTTTTTCAAAAGAATATGATAACATAAAAAATTAGACTGTTGAGCGTCCCGCGTCTCAGGGCAGGTCCCGGAGATACCACACGTCGCAGGAGAAGTGGCCCGTGTCCAGCAGGGGCCGATCCAGGCGGCGGAAGCCGTGCTTCTGGTAGAAGCGGTTGGCGGCGGTCATGTTGTGGAGGGTCTCAATGTAGCACTGGCGGTAGAAGCGGCCGGCGTAGTCCAGACACAGCGCCATCAGCTGCCGGGCCATGCCCGTGCCCCGGACCGGGGGCAGGCAGTACATCTTTTGCAGCTCGCAGACCTGGTCCGTGAGCGCGCCGATCCCCGCCCCGCCCACCACGCGGTCCGCCTCGTCCGTCACCACCCAGTAGCGGTGTCCCTCCCGGCTGTAGACCTGGGAGAACCGGCCCAGGTCCGGGTCGCACCAGGCGGTGCCCTCCCGGTTCCAGCCGAACTCGATCAGGCAGGCGCGGATGACCCCCTCCACAAATGGGTCGTCCTTGGGCTGGATGGGGCGGATGGCGTAGGACATGGGGCGGCTCCTCCTGTACTGGCCGGCGCGTCCGCAGCTCCGCCGGCGGATATTTCATCTCATTATATTACATTTCCTGCCCCAGGGCAAGGAAAATTTCTGGTAGGAGAATTTCTATGCACTACTTGGATCACGCCGCCACCACCCCCGTCTCCCCCCAGGCCGCCCAGGCCATGGTGGAGGTGATGACGGAGCAGTTCGCCAATCCCTCCGCCCAGTATGAGGCCGGCCGGGCCGCCAGGGAGCGGCTGGACCGGGACCGGGCGGTGATCGCCGGGGCACTGGGGTGCCGGCCGGAGGAGCTTTTCTTCACCTCCTGCGGCACGGAGGGGGACAACTGGGCCATCCGGGCGGCTTTGCACCAGAACCGCCGGGTGGGCCGCCACATTGTCACCACCGCCATGGAGCACAGCGGGGTGCTCCAGTGCGTGAAGCAGCTGGAGCGGGAGGGCTGCACGGCCACCTATCTGCGCCCCGGCCCGGAGGGCCGGATCACGGCGGAGCAGGTGAGAGCGGCCCTCCGGGAGGACACGGCCCTGGTGAGCGTGATGCTGGTGAACAACGAGACCGGCGCACGGCTCCCGGTGGAGGAGATCGCCGCCCTGCTCCGGGACCGGCCGGCCCTGCTCCACACCGACGCGGTCCAGGGGTTTCTGAAGGTCCCCTTCACGGCCGCAGGCCTGGGAGCGGACTACGCGGTCATCTCCGCCCACAAGGTGGGGGGGCCCAAGGGCGTCGGCGCACTGTACATCGGCGGCCGGGCGAAAAACACCATGCCCCTGTTCTTTGGCGGCGGCCAGGAGGGGGGATTGCGGCCGGGCACCGAGGCCACGGCCCAGATCGCCGGATTCGCTCGGGCCGTACAGCTGCGGCTGGCGGGCCTGGAGGAGGGCTGGGCCCACATGGAGGCCTGCAAGGCCTATGCCCGGGAGAAGCTGAGCGCCATACCGGATCTGCGCTTTGTGGGCCCGGCGGACGCGCCCCACATTCTGGCCCTGTCCCTGCCCGGCTACCCCAGCCAGAACATTGTCACCGAGCTCAGCGGCCAGGGGATCTGCATCTCCGCCGGGTCCGCCTGCCACCGGGGGAAGGCCAGCCACGTGCTCACCGCCATGGGACTGGACAAGCGGACCGCCGCCGGCACGGTGCGGGTCAGCTTCGGCCCCGAGACCGCCTTTGAGGACATCGACGCTCTGGCGGCGGCCCTGCTGGAACACAGGAATACGAGATTTCCCATGCTGTAGCTGTAAAATATCAGCTAAAAATGACTACCGAAGGATATAAGGAGGTATTTCCATGCTTCGCGCCCTGCGCCGGGAGCCCGGCTTCTACCGCAGACTGTGGGTGCTCGCGCTGCCCATTGTCCTGCAAAACATCATCACCACCTCCCTCGGCTTTGCGGACACCTTCATGGTGGGCCTGCTGGGGAACGCGGAAATGGCGGCCGTCACCGCCTCCAATGTGCCCATCTTCATCATCCAGCTGGTCATCTTCGGCTTCCAGAGCGGCATGGCCGTGCTGGTGAGCCAGTACTGGGGCCGGGGGGACACGGACAACATCAACCGCTGCATGGGCGTGGCCCTGTACGCGGTGACCGGCTTCTCCACCATCGTGGCCCTCACCACCTTCCTCTTCCCCGCCCAGGTGCTCCGGCTCATCACCCCCAACGAGGAGCTGGTACAGCTGGCGGTGAGCTACATACAGATTGTGGGCTTCTCCTACATCTTCAACGGCGTCAGCAGCATCTACGCCGGCATACAGCGCAGCACCGAGTATCCCGCCTTCGGCATGATCCTCTTCGCCATCTCCATGTGCGTGAACACCTTCCTCAACTTTGTGCTCATCTTCGGCCACTTCGGCGCGCCCGCCATGGGCGTCACCGGCGCGGCCGTGGCCACCCTTACCAGCCGGGTGGTGGAGTTCGCCGTGGCCGTGGGCTTTGCCCTGTGGAACAAGCGCCTGCCCCTGCGGCCCTCCTGCATCCTCCGGCCGGGCCGGGACATTCTGCGCTCCTTCCTCAAGTACTCCACCCCTGTGGTGTGCAACGAGACCCTGTGGAGCATGGGCACCTCCATGCTCACGGTCATCATGGGCCACATGTCCAACAGCCAGGACATGCTGGCCGCCTACGCCCTCATCGGCAATATCGACAAGCTCTCCACCGTGGTCTGCTTTGGCATCGCCGCCGCCTCCGCCGTCATCATCGGCAAGGAGATCGGCATGGGCCGGGACCGGGAGCGGGTGTACAGCGTGGGCTGGACGCTGCTGGTGGTGTCGCTGCTGGTGGGCGTGGTTGTGATGGCCCTGCTGCTGACGCTGCTGCCCCTCTTCTTCCGGCCGGTGCTGTTCCCCCTCTTCAAGCTCACCGCCGGCGCGGCGGAGGTGGCCGGGTATCTGGCCGTGGTCTACGCGGTGTTTATGCCCATGCGGGCCTTCGACGTCACCAACATCACCGGCGTGCTCCGGGCCGGCGGGGATGTGAAGGTGGCCGCCTTCATCGACAACGGCCCCCTCTGGCTGGCGTCCATCCCCCTGATGGCCCTGGCGGGGCTGGTTCTGAACGCGCCCACGTGGCTGGTATGCGTGTCCATGCAGGCGGAGAATCTCTGCAAGTGCCCCCTGGGGCTCATCCGCTTCCGCAGCGGGAAGTGGATCAACGATATTACCAGGATATAACCCGCATATCCCCATTTCTGTAAAGGAGGCCGGCGGCCGTGTTTCCATTCCTCTGCCCCCTGTGCGGGGAACCGCTGCAAAGCAATCCGGGCGGCCTCTGCTGCCCCGGCGGCCACTGCTTTGACCGGGCCCGGGAGGGCTATGTCCATCTCCTGCCCGTGGGACAGAAGCGCTCCAAGGCCCCCGGCGACGACAAGGGCATGGTGGCCGCCCGCCGGGCCTTCCTGGACCGGGGCTGGTACAACCCCCTGCGGGACGCTCTGTGCGAGCTGGCGGTGCGGTATGCCCACGGCCCGGCCCCGGCTGTGCTGGACGCGGGCTGCGGCGAGGGCTTCTACACCGCCGCCGTCCGGGACGCCCTCCTGTCCGCCGGCCGGGCCCCGGCCGTGGCGGGCATCGACATCTCCAAGTTCTCCGTCCAGAAGGCCGCCAAGAGGTATCCCGGCATCTCCTTCGCCGTGGCCTCCGCCTATCGGCTGCCTGTGGCGTCGGAGAGCGTGGACCTGCTGCTGAACGTGTTCTCCCCCCTGGCCATCGACGAGTTCCGGCGGGCGCTCCGCCCCGGGGGCGCGTACCTCTACGTGGTCCCCGCCGCCAGACACCTCTGGCAGCTCAAGGAGGTCCTCTATGACCGGCCCTACCCCAACGAGGAGCGGGAGACCCCCTACGAGGGCTTTGCCTACCAGGAGATCCTGCCCGTATCCTTCACGGTCCGCCTGCCCACCCAGGCGGACATCCACGCACTGTTCCAGATGACGCCCTACTACTGGAAGACCTCCCGGCAGGGGGCGGCCCGGCTGGAGCGGCTGGAGACGCTGACGTGCGAGATGGCCTTCCACATCCACGTGTTCCGCCGGGAGGCCGGAGACTGAAATGTATATTCTCTGCATTATGCAGAGGAGACGTGCCGTCAAATCGCACAAAAAAGCGCGGCGTTTTGAGCGGGGTTTGGCGTTGTGATAAAAATGGATAATTTTGCATCAATAAATATACATTTTTTCTGGAAATCCATTGACAATCCCCTCGGATTGTAGTATGCTCCACTCACCCGGGCGAAGCCCGGCGCTGTGGAATTGGGGTGGCGCGTCCACCTACATATGGAAAGGAAGCATCAACATGAAGAAGTTTGTCACTGCGCTCCTCGCCCTGGTCATGGTTCTGAGCCTGGCCGCCTGCGGCGAGAAGAAGGTCCAGCTGAAGATCCTGGACACCGAGTACGCTATTGAGGATTACGCCATCGCCATTGCCAAGGAGAACACGGATCTGCTGGCCGAGGTGAACGCGGCTCTGGCCGCCATCACCGCCGACGGCACCGCCCAGAAGATCGTGGACAAGTATATCTCCGGTACGGCCCATGACCTCACCTTCCAGGCCGACGCCGAGGGCAAGCCGGAGCTGATTATGGCCACCAACGCCTTCTTCCCCCCCTACGAGTACTATGAGAACGACACGGTGGTGGGCATTGACGCGGAGATGGCTGCGGCCATTGCGGACCAGATGGGCCGCAAGCTGACCATTGTGGACACCGAGTTCGGCTCCATCATCGGCGGCGTGCAGACCGGCAAGTACGACATGGGCATGGCCGGCATGACCGTTACCGAGGAGCGTCAGGCCTCCGTCAACTTCTCCGAGAGCTACGCCACCGGCGTGCAGGTGGTGATTCTCCGGGAGGACTCCCCCATCAACACCCTGGAGGACCTGCTGGATCCCAGCGCCAGCTATAAGGCGGGCGTGCAGCAGGACACCACCGGCGACATCTATCTCTCCGACACAGCGGAGAACGGCGGCATCGGTGAGGACCGTGTGGTCCGTTACAAGACCGGCAACGAGGCCGTCCAGGCCCTGCTCACTGGCAAGGTGGACTGCGTGGTCATTGACCAGGAGCCCGCCAAGGCCTACGTGGAGACCAACAACAAGTAATATCAGGCCGGGGGCGGTCCGCTGCCCCCGGCTTTCCAAACAGAAAAATATCCTTTAATTGGGAGAGGGAGGGAAGCGTATGGCGGCATTTCAGGACACCTTCTACCGCTGCTTCATTGAGGACAACCGCTGGCGGTATCTGACAAGGGGATTGGGCAACACCCTGCTCATCACCTTTTTCGCCCTGCTCATCGGCGTGGCCCTGGGGGTGGTGGTGGCCATCGTCCGCACCAGCTGGGACAAGAACCGGGACGATATGCGTCCCGGCCTAGGCCGGAGCCTGCTGGGTCTGGCCAACGGGGTGTGCAAGATCTATCTCACAGTGATCCGGGGCACCCCGGTGGTGGTGCAGCTGCTGCTGGGCGTGTTCGTCATTCTGGTGGCCCTGGGCAGCGACGTGGTCATCGCCTGCATCGTCTTCGGCATCAACTCCGGCGCCTATGTGGCGGAGATCATCCGCTCCGGCATCATGTCCATCGACAACGGCCAGTTTGAGGCCGGCCGGTCCCTGGGCTTCAACTACATCCAGACCATGCGCTATATCATCATCCCCCAGGCCTTCAAGAACGTGCTGCCCGCCCTGGCCAACGAGTTCATCGTGCTGCTCAAGGAGACCTCCGTGGCCGGCTACGCCGGGGTCATTGATCTGACCAAGGGCGGGGAGATCATCCGGGGGCGGACCTTTGAGGCATTCATGCCCCTGATCGCGGTGGCGGCCATCTACCTGGTCATGGTGGTGTTCTTCACCTGGCTGGTGGGCAAGCTGGAGAGGAGGCTGAGAAACAGTGAGCGGTAAAAACGAGATCCTCATCCAGGTCAGGGACCTGCAAAAGCACTTTGGCAGCGGCTCCATCCACGCCCTGGACGGCGTGTCCGCCGACATCCGCCGGGGCGAGGTAGTGGTGGTCATCGGTCCCTCCGGGTCCGGCAAGTCCACCTTCCTGCGGTGCCTGAACCTGCTGGAGCGGCCCTCCAGCGGCTCCATCACCTTCGGCGGCGTGGACATCACAGACCCCAGGGTGAATATCGACATCCACCGGCAGAAGATGGGCATGGTGTTCCAGCACTTCAACCTGTTCCCCCACATGACCATTCTGGAGAACATGACCCTGGCCCCGATCAAGCTGCTGAGGAAGAGCCGGGAGGAGGCGGAGTCCAAGGCCCGCGCCCTGCTGGAGCGGGTGGGGCTGGGGGACCGGGCGGACGCCTATCCCAGCCAGCTCTCCGGCGGACAGAAGCAGCGCATTGCCATTGTGCGGGCGCTGTGCATGGAGCCGGAGGTGATGCTCTTCGACGAGCCCACCTCGGCCCTGGACCCGGAGATGGTGGGCGAGGTGCTGGAGGTCATGAAGGATCTGGCCCACGACGGCATGACCATGGTGGTGGTCACCCATGAGATGGGCTTTGCACGGGAGGTGGGCAGCCGGGTGGTGTTCATGGACGGCGGCGTCATCGTGGAGGAGAACACCCCGGCGGAGCTGTTCGCCAGCCCCAGGAGCGACCGGCTGAAAACCTTCCTGGCCAAGGTGCTGTGAAAGGACGGTTATCCTTTGCGGCTGCGGTCTATCCCTGCATCAATGGACAGCCGGACCAATTTGGTCCGGCTGTCCATTGATATATTTGCACCCGCCCCTCCGGAATTTATGACAATTTGCTCTGGAAAAATCCAGGCAAGTGGTGTATCATGGTAGAACTGCGCGTCATATAAAGGAGAAGAAGACCAATGGCTGAACAAATGCGGGCTCTGGGCTACCTCTGCCCGGAATGCGGTAAAATGGTATACGGCGAGCGGACCCGCTTCGCCATGGGCGCATCGGCGGTGGCGCTGGTGTGCGACTGCGGGCGGAGTGAGCTCACCGCCCAGCCGGAGGGCCCCGTCTACCGGCTCACCGTGCCCTGCGGCCTGTGCGGCGGGGAGCACCGGGCTGAGGCGGCGGCGGAGCGGCTGCTGGAGGGGGAGGGCATAGGCCTCGCCTGCCCCAAGACCCATCAGCTGTGCTGCTATGCCGGCGAGCCCCGCCGGGTGGAACGGGCCCTGCGGCAGCTGGAGCTGACGGTGGAAAAGACCAGGGAGGACAGAGACGGGGCCTTCGTGGACAGCGTCATCATGTACGAGGTCCTTTCCGAGCTGCGGGACATCGCGGCCCGGGGCGGCGTCTCCTGCGCCTGCGGGGCCCGGGAGTGCGCCATGGAGGTCCAGGGCGGGGCGGTGGATCTGGTCTGCCGCCAGTGCGGGGCCCGGCTGCGCCTGCCGGCGGCCACGGACGAGGACCTGGACCGGCTGTGCTGCCAGTATACCCTGACCATCCCCGGAGGGAAGTGAGGGGCCCATGGTAAGTGTCTGCTTCGGGTTGTTTTTTCTCATGGTGGCGGCCTGTCTGGCCGCCGGATGGAGCGTATCCTGGGCCCTGCTGGGGGGACTGGTCTTCTTCTGGGGCCTGGGCCTGCGCCTGGGCTTCACCTGGGGCCAGCTGTGGGAGATGGCCTGGGCCAAGTGCCGGAAATCCCTGATCGTGGTGAAGATCATCCTCCTCATCGGCGTCATCACCGGGGTGTGGCGGTGCGGGGGGACCATCGCCTGCTGCATCGTGTGGGGCGTGGGACTGGTGACGCCCCGGCTCTTCCTGCTGCTGGCCTTTCTGCTGTGCGCCGCCTTCAGCTACGTGCTGGGCACCTCCTACGGCGTCAGCAGCACCCTGGGGGTCATCCTCATGGCCCTGGCCCGGTCCGGGGGCGTGGACCCCGCCGTGGCCGCCGGGGTGATCCTCTCCGGGGTCTACTTCGGGGACCGCTGCTCCCCCGCCTCCTCGGCGGCAAGCCTGGTGGCGGCGGTGACGGGCACGGACCTGTACCGGAACGTGGGCCGGATGCTGCGCACCGGGGCCCTGCCAACCCTTCTCACCCTGGGGGCCTATGCCCTCCTCTCCCAGCGCCACCCCCTCTCCCAGATGGACGGGGCGGCGCTCTCCGCCCTCTCGGGCCGGTTTGTCCTCTCCTGGTGGACCCTGCTGCCGGCGGCGGTGATGTTCCTGCTGCCCCTTCTCAAGATCCCCATCCAGTGGACCATCCTCATCAGCTCCGGCCTCTCGGCGTTGATCGCCGCGCTGGTCCAGGGCTTTTCCCCTGCGGAGATCCTCTCCGCCGCCTGGGGCGGCTACCACCCGGAGGACCCGGCCCTGGCGGCGGTCCTCTCCGGCGGGGGGATCACCAGCATGGCCTCCAGCTATGTGATCGTGGTGCTCACGGGGCTGTACTCCGGCCTTCTGGAGGGCACGGGGGCGCTGACGCCCCTCTCCCTCCGGGCCCGGGCCCTGGCGGACCGGACCGGCCGGTTTCCGGCCATGATCGCGGTGTCCGCAGTGTGCGCGGCAGTGATGTGCAACCAGGCGGTCACCAGCATGATGGGGGAGCAGGTGCTGGGCGAAGCCTATCAGGACCGGGAGGAGCTGGCCATGGACATCGAGAACTCCGGCATCCTCATCGCGGGGCTGATCCCCTGGTCCATCGCCTGCTCCATCCCCCTGGCCATGCTGGGGGCGGACGCGTCCGCCCTGCCCTATGCCCTGCTGCTCTGGCTCATTCCCCTGTGCTACCTCTTCACCAAAAAGCGGTACTACAGCGTGGAGTAGCGGCGATGCCTTTTGAAAGCGAAAGGCATCAACTGACCGATCCCCTTGTGCTGCAACGGTTTCTGGGGTTCAGGCGGTGATTGGCGCACAAAAAGCACACAAGCGCCCCTGCTGCTCGGTTTGCAGCGCTGTGCGTCTCTGCGTACAGCGCGAAAAATTCCTGTTTGAAGGAGAAGATTTATGTCTGATTTCAGCGTAAATGAAATGTTAGATATGCAGAAAAGGCTTCAGGATAAATACAAAGATAAATGGGAAACGCTTTCTCCTCAAGCAGGTAAGCACAAGCTGCTTTGGATGATCGGCGAAATTGGCGAAGTGATTGATCTTGTCAAAAAACACGGAGACATAAAAGCATCTCATGATGTGGAATTAAGAAAAGACCTTGTAGAAGAAATGGCTGATGTTCTCATGTATTACAATGATGTCATGCTGTGTTATGGAATATCTGCTGACGAATTAAAACAGGCGTATACTGCAAAGTTTGAAAAGAATATGACGCGTTGGTAACTTCCAGCTTATCGAGGAGCTTGCAGAATCAACATTGCCGCCAGCAGCCGGCAGCATCCGCACGGGAGGAAACAGCAGCTATATCACCGCCTCTCAAGTTTTCTTTTGCGCCTTTTCTTTGTGAACAACGAAGATGATGAGTACTAGACCCGCGAGGTGATTTATGATTCAATTTTTAGCCAGGCGCTTCATCCGGGACTGTGACAATGTGGAGGACCCCGCCGTACGCCGGGCCTACGGAGCCCTGTGCGGGTGCGTGGGCATCGGGCTGAACGTGCTGCTGTTTCTGGGGAAGCTGCTGGCCGGCGTGGCCACCGGGTCCCTGGCCGTGACGGCGGACGCGGTGAACAACCTCTCCGACGCCGGGTCCTCGGTGGTGACCCTGCTGGGGTTCAAGCTGGCGGCCAAGACCCCGGACCGGGACCACCCCTTCGGCCACGGACGGCTGGAGTACGTCTCCGGTCTGGTGGTGTCCATGGCCATCATCCTCATGGGCGTGGAGCTGGCCCGGTCCGCCCTGGAGCAGATTCTGCACCCCAAGCCGGTGGACTTCACCCCCCTGGCCGGGGCCATTCTGCTGATCTCCATTGCCGTGAAAACCTACATGGCTCTCTACAATCGGTCTGTGGGCCGGCGCATCGGCTCTGCGGCCATGTCCGCCGCCGCCCGGGACAGCCTGGGGGACTGCCTGGCCACGGCGGCGGTGCTGCTGGGCGGGCTGGCGGGCCGGCTGTGGGACGTTCAGATCGACGGCTGGTGCGGCGGGGCGGTGGCCCTCTTTATCCTCTGGTCCGGCGTGGGCGCGGCCAAGGAGACCATTGACCCCCTGCTGGGCCAGCCTCCGTCTCCGGAGTTCGTGGCCCGGGTAAGGGAGCTGACCCTCTCCTATCCGGAGATCATCGGGATCCACGACCTCATTGTCCACGACTACGGCCCCGGCCGCCGCATTATCTCCCTCCACGCCGAGGTGCCCGCCAGCGGGGACATCCTGGCCCTCCACGACGTGGTGGACGCGGCCGAGCGGCGGCTGGGGGAGGAGATGGGCTGTCTGGCCACCATCCACATGGACCCGGTGGTCCACGACAACGGCGCCACCCGGGAGGCCCGGGAGCGGGTGTCCGCCCTGGTGCGGCTCATTGACCCGGGCATCACCATCCACGACTTCCGCATGGTCCCCGGCCCCACCCACACCAAGCTGATCTTTGACGCGGAGGTGCCCTACCAGTGCCCCCTGCCGGACCAGGAGGTCCGGCGGCGCATCCAGGAGGGGGTGCCCACCTTGGACGAGGGCTGGTCCGCTGTGGCGGAGGTGGAGAAGAGCTATGTTTAGCCATCTCTCTTGAGGATTATCAGACAACAAATCCGCCGCAGATGAGCCGGTACGCTCCTCTGCGGCGGATTGATTTCAGCGTCTGTGAATACAGGTTCTAAACGCAAGCAAGAAAACAGATTTTTAATTTCCTGATAATATCCATTCATAATACTGAGGAAATCCGCCGTTGCCGCGCCCCCGTAAGCATACTGGTTTTTGATAAAAAATTGGTTGATTTTAGCCGATATATCTGCGCTTGATAGTCCTTTTTCCTCGGCAAGCTGCTCACTGGAAGCAATATTTGTTTCAATCACGCTTCCTTCGCTACCTAAAATAACTCCTTCATATCGAGAACGAATAATATTCAGAGCCTTTTCAATATCAGCAGAGTTCACATAGCTGCCTTCATCCGAAATAGGAGCCGATATCGGCGTGGCTGACGCAATTACTGTGGCAGGTGCTTGAGAAAAAAGTACTACCTTCCAAACGCCGTTTTCCTGCCCAAGGGTTACCAGGAAAAAGTTTACACCGTTGTAGAAATATTTGCTTTCCTTATTGGCAAGCATATCAACGCCTACTAAATAAAGTTTTAGGGCGTTATAAGTGTCAAAATAATAATTCGCATTTGTATAATCTAATAAGTCCTGGTTGTCTAGCTCAATAGCCGTTACAAGCTTTGCCGAAGTAATTGTGTGGAAACCCACACCGTTTTCGGCATTTTCTTTGCTGTAGTAGAAGGAAACATTTTCCTGATAATCACAATCAGGAGACAACGTTATGATTTTACCCCAGTCGTTATTATCCAACGCCTCAATGTACTCACGAATTGTATCCTGAGCATTTTGCGCAGAAACATCTGCAGCATAGACAACAGGAGAAACCGTAAGAGCTAAAAAGGCTGCAAGAAACAAAGACAAGACTCTTTTTACATTTTACATTAAACTGCAACATAACAAATGCCTCTCGTATCTTTTTGTCAAGATTTTCTACATCAGGACTGCAACAAGCAGCGATATAGCTCGAACGATTTTCTTATCCTGCTATATCGGTATTTTTATGATTGAAGTTAAGGCTCCACGGAAGTCAATTTTTGAGGGAAAAGCCGCCCGCCAGCCGGCAGAACGCCCCGCCCATCGCCATCAGCTGGTCCCAGGTCCCCTGCTCCACAAGCCGTCCCTCCTTCAGGACGAAAATGGCGTCGTACTGCCGCATGTTTTCCTCATAAATCCGGTGGGTGATCTGGAGGACGCCCACATTTTCCAGGGAGAGAATGGCCCTCTCTATCGCCTGGGCGTTCCGGGCGTCCAGGGAGGCGGTGATCTCGTCAAAGATGATGAATACCGGCTCCTTGGCCAGGCACCGGGCTAGGCAGATCCGCTGGGCCTCGCCGCCGGAGATGTTCTTTCCGTTCTCCTCAATCACCGTGTCCTCCCCCTCCGGCAGCCTGCGGAGGGCGTCCTCCAGGCGGGCGGCGGCGATGATTTCGCGCCACGCCTGCCGGGGGAGCCGCTTCCCCAGCAGGATGTTCTCCCGGATGGCACTGTCGAAAAAGGACACGGTCTGGTTCTGATACGCGAGGGCATCATACAGGCTGCCCCGGTCGATCTCCCGCAGGGGCACGCCGCTGCAGGATACCGCGCCGGAGGTGGGCTCCAGCAGTCCCGCAATGAGCTTGGCCAGTGTGCTCTTCCCGGAGCCGCTCTCCCCCACCACCGCGTACTTCTTTCTGAGATCCAGGGTGAGGCTGATTTCCCGCAGCACAGGGGGATGGTCCGGGCGGTAGGCAAAGGAGAGGTTCTCCAGAACCATGCGATTCTCCCCGGGGGACAGGGGAAGCCGCCGGCCCCTCTCCGGCCGCCGGTGGGCCTGCAATTCCGATTCATTGGACCTGTACAGGCTCTTTCCCGCCCGGCAGGCCACCAGATAGCCCGGGAGCATCTCAAAGGGGTGCATCACGCCCCCCAGCAGCTGGCTGACGGACATGGTGTAGCCCACGCTGAGCTTCCCCCGCAGCACGAACAGCATACACAGGGCGATGATGAGAAGGAAGCTGATGGAGCTGATGACGCCGGCAGCGGCGTCCACCGCAAAGGCCCGCTTCCGCCGGGCGTTGTCCGTCTTCTCCACGTCCGAGGCCGCCCGCTCATACCGCTTCTCCTGGGCGGGCGCCAGCTGGAACAGGCGGATGACCAGATAGTTGCGGATGCTCTCCTGGGCCGCTTTGATGTGCGCGCCGCTGCTGTCCAGATAGGCCTGCTCCGAGGCGTTGACCTTCCTCTGAAACAGCCGGGGCAGATTGGCGGACACAAGGGAGATGACCACAACATAGACCGCCAGCTCCCACTGCGTGGCAGCGATGCAGACAAAAGAAACCGCTAAGCTCCAGAGCGCGCCATAGAGGTTCAGGATACTTTCACAGTACTGCGTCCCGATGACCTCCGCGTCCACTGTGAGCTTGGAGAGATGGGCCCCGCTGTCCCGCTCCAGAAATAAGGCCGTGTCCTGCTGAAAAAACAGCTGGAAATAGTGGAGCCGCAGGCCCTTCACATAGGAGCTGACAGCCCTCTTCTTCTGCGCGTTCTCGATATACGCGCTCAGCGCGTCGGTACACGCCAGGGCGGCCGCTGCGGCTGTCGCGGCCGCAAGCCTGCTGACATCGCCGGAAAGCCCCACGTCGATAATGGGCTGTAAGGACATGGCGAAGGCGATGGACGCCAGCGTGGCCAGGGGACAGCTCAGGGCGCAGCCCAAAAGCGGCGCTCTGCCGCAATGTCTGAAAATGGGTTTCATCCGTCCGGTTATCCTCTCAGCAAAAATCCGCCGCGTTCCGCTATCTTCTCACAATATCCGCGTTCCGGTACTGGACCGCCTCCGCCAGATGGGAGACGGCAATGGCCTCCTCTCCGTCCAGGTCCGCGATGGTCCGGGCCACCCGCAGAATCCGGTCGTGGCTCCTGGCGGTGAGGCCCATGCGCTGGAAGACGCTTTGCAGCAGCCGCTCCCCGGCCTCGTCCAGCCGGCAGTACTCCCCCACCATGGCTGGGGTCATCCGGGCGTTGCAGCTGACGGCCGTGCCCCGGAACCGCTCCGCCTGCCGGGCGCGGGCCTCGTCTACCCGTGCCTTGACGGCCTGGGAGCTCTCCGGCTTTTCCCGGCGGCGCATGGCCTCGAACGCCACCGAGGGCACCTCCACATAGAGGTCCATCCGGTCCAGCAGGGGGCCGGATATGCGGGAGGCGTACTTCTCCACCGCCGCGTCGGTGCAGGTGCACCGGCCCGAGGGGTGGCCCCGCCAGCCGCACCGGCAGGGGTTCATGGCGCACACCAGCATGAACCGGCTGGGCAGGCAGACGCTGCCCGCTGCCCGGGTGATGGTCACCTCCCCGTCCTCCAGGGGCTGGCGGAGGACCTCCAGGGCCTCCCGGGAGAACTCCGGCAGCTCGTCCAGAAACAGCACCCCGTTGTGGGCCAGGGAGATCTCCCCCGGCCGGGGGAAGGACCCGCCTCCGGCCAGGGCTACGGCGGACACGGTGTGGTGGGGGCTGCGGAAAGGGCGGCGGGTGAGCAGGGGCCGGCGGCGGTCCGTCATGCCGGCCACGCTCCACACCTCCGTGGCCTCCAGGGCCTCCCGGCGGGTCATGTCCGGCAGGATGGAGGGCAGGCGGCGGGCCATCATGGACTTGCCCGCCCCCGGGGAGCCGATGAGAAGGACGTTGTGTCCCCCGGCGGCGGCCACCTCCAGGGCCCGCTTCACGTTCTCCTGACCCATGACCTCGGCAAAGTCCGGGCCCGGCTGGGTCTCCTCCTCCGGCTCCCAGGCCGGGGCCGGGGCGATGGGCCCCTCCCCCCGCAGGTGGGCCAGGAGCTGGGAGAGATCCGACACCGGGTACACGGTCAGATCCCCGGCCAGGGTGGCCTCGGCGGCGTTCTCCGCCGGCACGTACAGCGCCCGCACCCCCGCCCGGACGGCGGCCATGGCCATGGGCAGGGTCCCGGTCACCGGCCGCAGGGCCCCGGTCAGGGACAGCTCCCCCAGGAAGGCGGCGGTCTCCGGCGGCGGCGGAACGTCCCCCTGGGCGGCCAGGATGCCCAGGAGGATGGGGAGGTCGTAGAGGGTCCCCTCCTTGCGCAGGGCGGCGGGGGCCAGATTGACGGTGATGCGGGACACGGGGAAGCGGGCCCCGCAGGACCGGACCGCCGCCCGCACCCGCTCCCGGGCCTCCTTCACCGCCGCGTCGGGCAGGCCCACCACGTCGAAGGCCGGCAGGCCCCCGGACAGGGCGCACTCCGCCGACACCGGATATCCCGCGATTCCCTGGAGGCCCAGGGAGGTGATCGTCACAACCATGCTCTTGCTCTCCTTACTCCGCTCAGAGGTTTTTCCCCATTATACCACGAAATCCCAGGCCGCCCATTTGCGAAAATTGCCAAAAAAAGGGGCGCTTTTTGAGCCAATCGGAGAAAAAGAAAAAATTCCCCCCATTGGCGCAAACATAGCGTTTACAGCGGGGGAAATTCGTGCTATAGTAATTGACGTATGAGTACCTTGCTGTGTATTCACACCATGGCAGTATCAAATATTCAGGAGGAGCAAAAAACTATGGCAAGAAAGTTCAAGTCCATGGACGGCAACAACGCGGCGGCGCATGTATCCTATGCGTTTTCCGAGGTTGCGGCGATCTACCCGATCACCCCGTCCAGCCCCATGGCCGACCTGGTCGACCAGTGGTCCGCCAACGGCCTGAAGAACATCTTCGGCACCCAGGTGAAGGTTGTCGAGATGCAGTCCGAGGCCGGCGCGGCCGGCGCGGTCCACGGCTCCCTGGGCGCCGGCGCCCTCACCAGCACCTACACCGCCTCCCAGGGCCTGCTGCTGATGATCCCCAACATGTACAAGATCGCGGCCGAGCAGCTGCCCACCGTCTTCCATGTCTCCGCCCGTACCGTGTCCACCCACGCCCTGAACATCTTCGGCGATCACTCCGACGTGATGGCCTGCCGTCAGACCGGCTTTGCCATGCTGGCCGAGGGCAACGTTCAGGAGGTCATGGACCTCTCCCCTGTGGCCCATCTGTCCGCCATCTCCGGCAAGGTGCCCTTCATCAACTTCTTTGACGGCTTCCGTACCAGCCACGAGATCCAGAAGGTGGCCGTGTGGGACTTCGAGGATCTGAAGGACATGTGCGACATGGAGGCCGTGGAGGCCTTCCGCAAGCACGCCCTCAACCCCGAGCACCCCAACACCCGGGGCTCCCATGAGAACGGCGACATCTTCTTCCAGCACCGCGAGGCCTGCAACAAGTACTACGACGAGCTGCCCGCAGTCGTCGAGAAGTACATGGGCAAGATCAACGAGAAGCTGGGCACCAACTATCAGCTCTTCAACTACTACGGCGCTCCCGACGCGGACCGCGTCATCATCGCCATGGGCTCCATCTGCGACGTGGCCGAGGAGGTCATCGACTACATGAACGCCCACGGCGAGAAGGTGGGTCTGGTGAAGGTCCGCCTCTACCGCCCCTTCGCCGCCGACAAGCTCCTCTCCGCCATCCCCGCCACGGCCAAGAAGATCGCGGTTCTGGACCGCACCAAGGAGCCCGGCGCTCTGGGCGAGCCCCTGTATCTGGACGTGGTCTCCGCCCTGGCCAACGCCGGCATGAACGACGTGAAGGTCATCGGCGGCCGCTACGGCCTGGGCTCCAAGGACACTCCTCCCTCCAGCGTGTTCGCTGTCTATGAGGAGCTCAACGCCGCTCAGCCCCGCCGCCAGTTCACCATCGGCATTGTGGACGACGTCACCAACCTCTCACTGCCCGAGAAGGAGGCCCCCAACACCGCCGCTGAGGGCACCATCGAGTGCAAGTTCTGGGGTCTGGGCGGCGACGGCACCGTGGGCGCCAACAAGAACTCCATCAAGATCATCGGCGACCACACCGACAAGTATATCCAGGCCTACTTCCAGTACGACTCCAAGAAGACCGGCGGCGTGACCATCAGCCACCTGCGCT
>ERZ777011.1068-NODE-1068-length-33244-cov-20.099672_pt1 | contig 33244 bp, 33 predicted proteins | sample MGYA00374964_ERZ777011 | MGnify/ENA primary metagenome ERZ777011 (study PRJEB29310, sample SAMD00008975) | mouse gut metagenome | study: EMG produced TPA metagenomics assembly of the Metagenome analysis of fecal microbiota from mouse which was promoted...
TATATTTTATATCTTTGTACCATAAATCTAAATGATATGGCAACAGCACTAAACATCAAGCGCAAAAACATCGACCTCCCCGTTGATACTCTGCAAAAGCTCTCCATTATGGCAGTAGCTCAGGGCAAGAGCCTAAAGAACTTCATTGAAACAATCCTTATCTCAAAGGCTAACGCCGTAGCCGTAGAAGTAAGCGAAAACCCCTCTCCATCCGGCGACCCGTGGTTTAATGACCCGGAAAATATAGCCTCCCTCAATCGAGGCATAGAGGATATTAAAGCCGGAAGATGCCGCGCTTACTCAATGGATGAGATAAGGGAACTGTTAGGCGTATGACATACGAACTAATCTTGTCCGATGAAGCGAAAGAACACATGAAAGTGTGGAGAAAGTCCGGGCAAAAGAAAACGCTAAAGAAGATTGCCGATTTATTTGAGGAACTTCGACAACACCCCACAACTGGCACCGGGCACGTTGAACAGCTCAAAGGAAATTATTCCGGCTACTGGAGCCGAGAAATCAATAAAGGCGACCGAATGATTTACAGCATTGAAGATGATAAGGTAATTGTCAACGTGGTATCACTCAAAGGACATTACAGCGACAAGTAAAGATAGGCAGGGCAATAGCTCTGCTTTTCTTTCGTAGTTATTTTGGAGTGCAGCGTATGATATTATATGCTGAATAGTCATAAATGAAAAATATGAGGCTGTCTAACACTTTGGTTGTTAGACAGTCTCTTTGCGGTTTCGTCGGTATGTCTTTCAATAGTTGCGGGCTTCGATTTCAAAGAAGCTCTGTTTGTGGATGCACACAGGGCATACCTCAGGAGCATTCTTGCCTATGACGATATGTCCGCAATTGCGGCATATCCACACGGTGTCACCGTCTCGTGAGAATACTATGCCGTCCTTTATGTTCTGAAGCAGACGGCGGTAGCGTTCTTCATGGTGACATAGCCTCTGTTCCGACTTTTGCAGATTAAAAAATAATCACTAACTTTGTGATTAACTGCTTCCATATGGGGAAGTAGAAATAAATGATGAATATATAAATAACAAGAACTTTAGGATTAATTACGAAATAAAATAGATATACTCTAAAAATACAGAGCTTCACGGCTCTTATTCTCTCAACTGAAAATCGCCAAAAATTCAAGAAGAACGAGAATAAGCAGAAGTGTAAGTTCAGCCTGTGTATGGGCTGAATTACTTGTGCATGATCGTTCTTAAGGCGTTTGGCGATGCCTCAGTTGGGATATGCGACTAATGTAATTCAGCTCATTTCATAATTATGGTGCATATCGGACAACTCATACATCAGGAGCTTCTTCGTCAGGAGCGTACCCCGGCATGGCTAGCAAGGAAAATTAATTGTCAGCGTCCGAATATCTATTATATATTTAGCCAGCCATCAATCAATACAGAGCTGCTTGAGCGGATATCACGTGCATTAGGAGTGGATTTTTTCATGGTGCTTTCAGAGTGCATCAAGAAGGAGATGTAAAAATTTTGTACGCTTGCGTAAAAGTATATTACTCTTAGGGTGATGATTATATGTCTGCAAAATCGGAATTTTGCAGAGTGAAAACTTAAAACAATTATATCTATGAAAACAAAATTATTGACTTTTCTGATGCTATTGATTGCCACATGTGTGGCAACAGTCCAAGCCGATAATGCTTGTACTGTGACAGGTAATGTGGAGAAAACAATCACATCTTCTGGATACCAGATGACTGTTGAGTTTAAGAATCATAATAACTATTCTGTCAATGTTGATGTGACTATTGTCATGGTACTGTCAGATGGCTCAAAGGAAGAGTTCCCTGAAATGGTATATATCCCGGCAAATGGGAAGAAAACAGTTACAAAGTCGTCTCCACAAAATATTAAGATTAAAGAAGATGCTTGTTATGTGAAAATGGTGGTGACTACGTGCAAGTAGTATTTTCCATCCTGTTGTTATTGAGCGGGTCCGCTATATATTGTCTGTTCAGACCGGATGTGGTATTCCTGTTGCCTTTGGTGGATGTGCTTGCTCCTGTAGCTGTTATAAGTGATGGTTGTGTGCTGAAAGCTGTGGCATATAATCTGCCGGATGCATTGTGGTTTGCTTCGTTGTTAAACCTTCAGCCTAATCCATTCATATTACGGTATCGGACTTTCTATGTGGCACTTGTGTTGCCTTTTATTCATGAATTCGGACAGTTTGTCGGTCTGTTTCCCGGAACGTTCGATACTCTTGATTTAATTACCTACCTTTTAGTGTTATCAATTTTTATCATAATATGGAAAAACAAAAGATCACAAAAAGTTTGCAGTGCTTAGCATTGGTTGCTTTTGCTGTAATGGCTTTAGCTTCATCGAGCAATAAGGAAGCCGTTAATAGTGTCAATTCTTTTATTGATGGATGGGAAGCTTCCGGAGCTCGTGGGGCGACCTCCTATGAACCAGTCGATTCTGTAATCGATCAATCCATTGACTATATGGCTATGGATTCGCCTGTTGAGTAATATTATCAGTTATTTATTCATATATATTTATGAAGAAAATTATTATGATTGTGGCTTTGGTCATGTCGTTGTCCGGAGCTATGTGTATGGATGCATTCGGAGCTAATGTATCATCAGAGACTATGGTTGCTGCTGCTGAGCAAAATGTAAGGATATACAGCTATATAAGTAGCAGTATGAAGCATAGTAACAGTGCTACTGTGGAGGTCACAGATAATGCGGTTTATGTGACATATCATGGTGAAACATATACAGCGCGGTATTCTAATCGTAAGGGCTATGATTATATGTTTACCGACAAGAAAGGCAAGATCTGGTATTTCAGCGTATGATATTATAGGCTGAATAGTCATCAATGAAAAATATCCCTGTTGCATATCAACTTTTGCAACAGGGATATTTTGCGAGAGATAGTCTGTGTTTATTTTATTGAGGGGATTGTTGCGAAGCGGGTGGATGGGAAGTGGCGGGCTACATAGCGGGCGATGAATGCCCGGGTGTCGGCTGCAATGGTCTTGTCGGTGTCGAAATGCTCGTTGTAGAGCACGGCGGATAGTTCGATGCCTCGTGTGCGGATGGCTTCGAGCGACAGGATGGTGTGGTTGATGGAGCCGAGCACTCCATTGGTCACGAGTATGAGCGGCAGTCGGCGTGACTGCACGTAATCAATTGCCATGAATGTGTCGGTGATCGGTACGGCAAGACCTCCGGCACCTTCGATAAGCACTATGTCGTAAAGCGATAGCAGTCGCTGTGTGGCACGGTCGATCACATCAAGGTCAATTTCCTTGCCGTCGATGCGTGCGGCGAGCTGGGCTGATGCCGGATAGCTGAAGATTACAGGTGCGGTTGTGTGGTCGATATCCTCGGGGAGCATTCCTGTGCCCATTATACGGCGGTGCAGTTCGATGTCCTCGGAGAATCCGACATTGCCTGTCTGAATGAATTTCTGGGTGATGACTCGTTTACCGGTATCCATCAGGTGGCGTGCTATGTAACCTGTCACATAGGTTTTTCCGGCATCGGTGTCAATGCCTGATACGAAATATGCTTTGCTCATGGTTTTCTTAATATCATATATATCGGATGGTAGGTCAATGGAGCAGTGCCGTCGGGTGCGGTGGGATATCCGCGCAGCATCCGGCATGCTTTTGCCGTGTTGTCGCCATTGTTTTCAATGCCGTTCACTCCGGTGAGGCTTATGTGCCTGAGCACTTCTATAGGGGACTGGAAGTTGACAATGTTGATCTCTTCGGACAGATGTATCACTTCAAGGTTGTGAGGTATTGCCTTTCTGACACATTCTATTCCCGGGAACCGGCATTCTGAGCCCACTGTGCTGTGGATTTCGCGCATGGTGTTGTTTCCGTAAGTGGATATCACCGCATATCCTCCTGGTGCGAGTGTCCGGGCGACTTGCCGTAGGAATTCCGGCAAGGAATTGAACCATTGCACAGTGGATGCCGACAGTATCAGACCGATGGAGCCGTCGGCTACATGCCTTATCTCGGTCTCTGCGTCGCAGCTCTTTGCTGATATGGCGGTTGTGGCTGTTTCTGCTATGGAGCGTATCTGGCGGGGGATGTGAAGATCCCACAGTTCAGCTTGCGCGGGGGAGAAGTGCCGGATGGCAAGGGCTGTGGAGAGTCCGGTGCCGCATCCTATTTCGAGCATTTTGCCGATATTGGAGGTCGTTATATGTCGGGAGGCAATGTCGATAAGCCGGGTCACACATGCCAATTGAGGTGCGGCATTACCGTCGTATGTCACCTCGGCTTTATGGAAGCGTTTGGCAACATGTGTTTTATCGGTGAGGCATCTCCTCAGCAATGCTCCGAAGTCGGGAAGATGTGGGCCTTCGATTTCGATGATATCCATAGCCTCGTATTGCCAGGCTGTATGCTGGTTGGAGGGTGGGATTATGAGATCTCCGCGTGAAATGAACGCTTTGTCCCAAAGCATTTTTGGTGCCGGATCTGTATCGAATGCCTGTAGCTCATCACGCAGTTCTCCGAGCTCTCTCTCCGGAGCGGTGGGGGAGAATGCTTTGTAGGCTGTTCCGCCTCCGCACATCCGCATATGGAATTTTATAAGATTCCTGTCGTTGAGAGTGGATAATGTGCCTTGAAAAATATCGTGTGGTATTCCGCGCGCATCATCCGATGTGAAGCGGGTGCCGTTGACGGCTATGCGGGCTGTTATCTGGAGTGTGGGGTGGGCGGTGAGGAACCGGGCGGCAGCGTGAACGCCAAACGACCATGCCACCAATACTATTTCCTCGTAGTCGGAAATAGTTTCGAGCCAAGGAGCTGACATGTCTCTGTAGTCCCACGCCACGGCAATATCGTAGCCTGGCATAGTCAGGCCGGCAAACGGACGTGCCGACATGCTCCATCCTGCAAACAGCAGTATCAGCCTTTTTTGCGGGGTGTCGCCGTGACAGTTGTTTAGAATCTCGAAGTTCATCTGTATCCGCTTTTACCTTACTGATGTTATTTCTGCCAACAACTCCCCGAAGCGTTCGATATCTTTGATGTCCAGAGCGGCATTCAGGCTGATTCTTAACCGGTCGGTGCCAGGCGGTACTGTGGGGACACGTATCGGGAGCACCTTGAAGCCGTAGTCAAGGAGCTTGGCGGAGAGTGCTACTGCGCGTTTCGGATCGCCTGCAACAAGTGGCTGTATATGGCTCGCGGTTATGGGGAAACCAGGTGACATCGGTGACAGGATGCTTTGCAGGCGTTCGCCGAGGACTTTTAGATGTTCTCTCTCGGCATCCATGTCGAGGAATTTTTCAATCATGAATATGGTCCAGGCGGCAGTCATGGGAGGGAGGGCGGTTGAGAAAATAAGACTGCGTGAACGGTTCACAAGATAATCCTTCAATGGTGCTGACACGGCGCAGAACGCTCCCATTGAGGCGCATGCTTTTCCGAATGTCCCGACTATGATGTCGATGTCGTCGTAGCACTTTGAACTGCGGCATATGCCGAGCCCGTGAACACCTTCGACTCCGAAAGCGTGAGCCTCGTCCACATAGAGCAACACATTGGGGTGGTCTCGCTTTATTTCAGCGAGCCCATCGATGTCCGCCCGGTCTCCGTCCATGGAGTAGACGCTTTCCACTATCACAAGCACCTGTTCGTAACAGGACGCTTCCTTTTCGAGAATGCGTCTCAGATGGGTGAGGTCGTTGTGGCGGAAACGCGTGAACGGTGATTTGGAGAGGGTCATGCCGTCAATGATGCTTGCATGAACGAGACGGTCGGCTACGATGAGTGTCTTAGCCGACTGTGCGATCGCCGATACCATGCCGGTATTGGCGTGATAGCCACTGTTGAAAATGAGGGCCGGGCGGTGGTACAATCCGGACAGTAGCTCCTCAAGCATGTGGTATTCCTCCTGATGAGAGGCAAGTAGTCTTGATGCCGACGATGTCATCGGTATGGATGTCGCTCCTGTGCGGCTGAAAAATTCGGTCTGTAGTCCAGGGCGCAGGGCAAGACCGAGATAGTCGTTGGATGACAGGTCCACAACGCCATCCGCCTGATCGCCTGTGGGTATCCGGCGGAGGTTGCCCTCGTCGGACAGGCGCGTTATTATATCGTTGAAGCAGCTCATCGTATGCATTCGATTGTCTGAGTGATAAGCGTCTCGATGTCATCGTCGCTTATCACGTAAGGAGGCATGACGTAGACATTGCGTCCGAATGGGCGTACCCATATGCCACAGTCGATGCACTTGCGTTGGAATTCTGCAAGGTTGACCGGCTCGTTCATCTCAATGACTCCGATTGATCCGAGCACCCTGACGTCCTTCACCCCGGGAAGGGCTGATGCCGGGGCTATGTGATGCCGTATCCGGTTCTCGATATGTGCCACGCGTGATGCCATGTCCTGTTCATTGAGCATTCTAAGGGATTCGACAGCTATGGCGCAGGCAAGCGGATTGGCCATGAATGTGGGTCCGTGCATCATTACGCCTGCTTCTCCGCGAGAGATGGTGTCGGCAACATCGGCAGTGGTGAGCACGGCACTCATGGTGAGGTATCCTGCCGTCAGGCCTTTGCCTATGCACATAATGTCAGGTTCTGCTCCGGCATGTTCCCAGGCAAAGAATCTGCCTGTGCGCCAGAATCCGGTGGCGATCTCGTCAAATATGAGATATATGCCGTAACGGTCACATAGTTTGCGTGCTTCACGGAGATATTCCGGATGGTAGAAACGCATTCCGCCTGCGCCTTGTACCATAGGTTCAAGAATCAGGGCTGCGAGTTCTTTGTGGTGGTCTGTGACTATCCGCTCAAGCGGCTCGAAGTCGGAACGGTCCCATTCCTCCCATGGTTTAATGGTGGGAGCGGGAGCGAAGAATCGTATGGGGAGAGCGGGACCGAAGGCACCGTGCATACCTGTCACAGGGTCGCATACGCTCATGGCATTCCATGTGTCGCCGTGATATCCGCTGCGTATGGTCACAAAATTTGTGCGTCTATGGTCGCCTGTCTTTGATATCGAAGCCTGTACAGCCATCTTCATTGCCACTTCCACAGCCACCGATCCTGAATCGGCATAGAATATGTTGTGCATGGACGGAGGGGCTACCTCCAGAAGCATTTTACCAAGCTCTATGGCTGGCTCGTGGGTGAGCCCGCCAAACATTACGTGGCTCACTTTTTCAATCTGGGAGATGGCAGCTCGATTTATGCGAGGGTTGTTGTAGCCGTGGATCATGCACCACCATGATGACATGCCGTCGATCAGTTCGCGTCCGTCGGCAAGGCGTATCCTTACTCCGTGCGCGCTATCAACTTTATAAGTGGGGAGCGGGTCGATGGTGGATGTATATGGGTGCCACAGGTGTTCCCTGTCGAATGTGTCGAGAAGTGTTTCCATTGTTTCGGATTCAACTTTCGCAAGCTCCAGTTGAAGTATATAGGGGTTAGTGTAGTTATGGGGTTATGGAAAACCGACTACAAATATAGCGTTTTTTTGTAAGATTTACCTCCTACTCCGATCGTTTGCCAAGTTCGATGACTTCAAGCCCTGTGACAGTGCCGGAATCAATGGTGAGTCTGACAAGTGTGCGCACCTGTTGCCATCCGTGATATCCGGCGGCTCCGGGGTTGACATGGAGCAGTCCTAACCTGGCATCGGGCATCACCTTAAGTATGTGGCTGTGTCCGCACACCATCAGGTTGATTCGGTTGTCGCTCAAGGTCTTTGCTATTCCTGGGGCATATCTTCCAGGATAGCCGGCGATATGGGTAAGCCACACCCTGACACCTTCAGTGTCAAAGCATAATGCCTCTGGACAACGCTTGCACACTATTCCGTGATCGATGTTTCCGCGCACGGCCCTCACCACAGGGACTATCCCTTCAAGCCGTTCGATAATGGATATGTCACCGATATCTCCGGCATGCCATATCTCATCACAGTCAGCGAAATGGATGGCGTAACGGTCGTCCCAGCAAGAGTGGGTGTCGGAGAGTATGCCTATTCGTTTCATTTTTTCAGAAGGTTGATTTCGTTGAGTAGTATTGTGGTTCCTGCGTAGGTGAGTGACAGTTTGTTGGCACCCGCACGGAGTGTGGCGGTGACAGTTGATGACGTCCTTACGGATATCCAGTCGTTGTGAGCCACGGGGGGGAATATCAGTGTCCCGGCGTACTTTTCATTCACTTCGAGTGTGCGGAGGGCAGTCTCGGCAGTGCCGTTGGAGTAGCCGATATTTATGAAATACTCCCCCTCGGATGGTGCCTGGACGTAGAATGTGATGCGGGTGTTGTGGCGTGCCGCCAATTCGATATAATGTGTGGCTATGTCCTTGTTGCGTATGAGGTGGAGAGGAGCGCGGCGCGGAGTGATTGCTGTGGCAGGTATGTGGATGCGGGAGGATGCGGGGGCGGATATATGGCTGCGCGCTGCGAATCCGCTGATGTTGTTGATTTTCGGTACTATGTCGATTACAGTGGTGCCGGTGTCGGTGACAGTGTAGTGAGGGTCGGTGATGCTTTCGGACAGAATGCCGTTTGTGTAGACATCATATACGGCATCTTTGTCATAGTTGAGTATCTTTCCGTGCCTGTCGTCGTTCCAGAATATCTTAGGAGAGGCGGGCGGGGTGTCCGGCGCGGAGGTTGCAATGGTGTGCTGCATGTCGGACAGGCTGTTGCCTGACATTACTATGTCTATGCGGTGTGGGCCTGCTGAAATGGATTGGTCAATAAAGGCGCGTTCCTGGCTCACGGAATCAATGGAGAATGACGCAATCTTGTTGCCGGAACCGTGTATATTTATATCAAGTACGGCTTCTCTGAAACGGAGCCCGCAGAGTCTTTTTTCGCCCGGCAGCTTGCCCGGAATGAATGGCGAGAGGGAAAGTCCGTCGGGGTGAAGACGTATGCCGAGGAGTCCACGTAGCAATAGAGAGTGCCATCCGGCGTCAGCGCGTTCATCAAGCCCCATGCACCATAAAGGACCGATGGCTTCGAGAAGAGCCTCTTCGTCCTGGGTGTGGGCGGCAGCAATCCCTTGCAGTACCTGGATGTCGGGAGCAGGCTCCGCGGCGGCATCATTGATGGATGGGGAGACAGCCGGCATTCCATAGGAGCGGGTGGGGCGTGATTCCATAAGCCTCCTGCCCATTTCAGGTGAGGCAACCGACAGGATCACGCTCAGGGAGTTGGCGCGATTGTCAGCCGAGGATGACAGGACAGGATACAGATTGCCATACATGTACTGTCCGTACATCGATGCGGATGGTATCCAGAAATTATCATTGATGGCATTTCTGATTCTGTCGGCTGCTGCCGCCCATTCTCTTTCGGCATAGAGTTTTAGCTTCCGAGCCATCTTGCATGCCACAGAAATAGTAGCATAGTGCCAAAGATTGGTGCCGAGGCATATTGTATGGAATCGGTCGACCGGAGACATCCAGGACGGAAAGTAATTCTGAGGTGGCTCCATATAGGAGGGTGTGCCGTGGATCAGTCCGTCGGGGTCAGCCTTTATAGTGAAGTGTTCTTTCTGTAGTGTCCTGTTTATGATGCGGTATGATTCCTTTAGCCATGATGCGGAGCCTGTGGCACAGTAGATCTCCCATGCCGCAGCCGCCCATGCCTCCTTGTCGGCTTTTATAGGGAATCCCTGACGGTGGATGGTCCCATCGGTGTCAACCGTGCTTCGCAACGCCTCCATAGAACGTTGCGGGTCAAGGAGCGCGCCATGCAGATATATGTCGGTGACGGAGGGTGAGGAGTGGTGACAGGTGCTTATCGCCTTGTTGAAAAGGGCGTCTGCCATAAGCGAGGATGAGGTGAGCGAGATGTGTGGATCAGGGGTGTCGGAGGTGGATTTCCAGCAGTTGGTGATCTCATAAGGGCTTATGGCTGTATAATTGACATTACCTATTATGATACTGTCACTGAATACTTCTATGTCGCCGGAGCTGTAGATGGCATCGCTGCACTCCTCGGTCTCGGCATTGCGTGAGCATCCGCACAATAGCATGCACATGGCGAGCCATAGTGTAAATGACATTGGAGCGGGCTGATGTTTCATATACGTTTCCTATGGATACAACAATAACGATGAGAATTCCGAATCCATTATGGGGAAATCCTCACCGTCATCGGTGTTATGGATGAGTCAAATAATTTCTGGTGATATAGGTTCCTTACTCGGTATGCTACCTCCTTTCGGTTAGTCAGCGATATTGGATAGGGGACACTGAGGCTTGAGATGATGTCTCGTCGCGTTGAGCGGGGGATTTATTCCTCGTTGGCGCGGAGCTGCTGTACGTATACAGCCTTCATCATCTTCTTGCGGTTGGTCACCGAGGGCTTCTCAAACGCCTGACGAGAGCGGAGCTCGCGTACGATACCTGTTTTTTCAAATTTGCGCTTGAACTTCTTCAGAGCCTTCTCGATGCTCTCACCATCTTTTACTTGTACGATGATCATGTTGTAGTGATACTTTGGTTGTTGATATTTTGAATGTTTATGATTTATCGTCGGGTTGCGGCTTGGGGGCACGCACCTTTCGATTTAGCGCGGCAAAATTACAAAAAAGATTCCTAATATCAAAGGTTTTTGTGAAATATCTTCCTCATATCCATCGCTACAGATGGAAGTGTGTTGGGTCCGATGATGCGTGAGGCTGCGCTCAGCACTTCGGGCAGGGCGTTGGATACGGCTACGGATTCGTCCGCAACGGCAAACATCGGGAGATCGTTGAGGTGGTCGCCATACACTGTGAGGCGGTCGGCTCCGAGAATGGATTTGAGTTTAAGCACGGCGGCAGCCTTGGAGACACCGCAACGGAACACCTCGATATATGATATGTCGCGGCTTGCCAGGTCAGGGTAGGCGGATACTGATAGCTGCAGGTCGGTGCTTAATTCTTCCGCCAAAGTTTTTATGCGCGGTGTGTCTCCGATGCCGAGCATGAGAATGGCATTGGTGTAGGGAGAGGTGTGACACTGTTCATTGTCAAATATGAAATGCTTTAGGGTCAGGTGTTTCCGTTCGGCATAAAACATTTGCTCTTCATCGCTCATTTCCTTGCAATGGTGCACAAGCATGTCGCCATTGTCCTCAAGAGTGTATGTGAACGGATGTACACCATGTCTCAGATAGGCGGATATGAGGCTTTCCGTCTGCTGTCGGGACAGAAGGAGGGGGTTGATGTACAGTTTGTTTTCCCTGTCCCACATCGCGGCTCCGGTCATCACTATGGCAGGAAGTGTTGTGAGGGTGTTATGTAGCAGAGGCTCGACCGTTGCCGGGGTCCGTGCCGTGGCTACAGTGATCAGTGCGCCTTTATGTGTGAGCTCGGTGATGATGCGTGCGCTGTCGTCGCTGACGCGGCTGTCAGGTCCGAGCAGCGTGCCGTCAAGATCGGTAATCAACAGATGTTTCATTTCGAGGCGGGATCAGAGCAGAGATATTTTGGCGCGGGTGTTTTTGATTTTTTCAGGGGAAAGTCTCGCCAATAGCTCTCGGGCTTTCTTGCGGGGCACACCCACAAGCGCGGCGTGGTCGCGAAGGGTGATTACGCCTATTTCAGAGGCGGTGAGTCCCCCTTTTGCAATAAGGAATCCCACGATGTCTCCGCGAGAGATCTTTTCTTTTTTCCCTACATTGAAATATAGGGTCGCAGTGTCGGAGTGTATCGGGTCGGAGCTGTGGCCGGTGGGAGCATAGTCGCGGTCGGTGGTGACGTAGTAAGGGATGTCCTCTCCTTCGGCCGTGATGACGTATATGTCTCCTTTGGCTTCCTGTCGGGCGGTGCGGCCGTTGCGGTGTGTCCATGCTTCGGGGGATGTGGGCATATGATAGTGTACCACACCCGAAAGTTCGGGGATGTCGAGTCCGCGGGCTCCGAGATCGGTGGATATGAGTACCGGGGTCGAGCCGTTTGCGAGTTGGACTATGGCATTTTCGCGATCGTTCTGGTCAAGGCCTCCATGGTAGAGCCCTATCGGTAGATGTTCTTTCTTCATGGAGTCGTATATGCGCTCGGCACTTTCGCGGTGGTTAACGAACACTATGACACGACCGTTGGGGAGAGAGTGCAGAAGGTCGGAGAGGGTGGTGAGCTTGTCGCGCGAAGGGGACTCGACTCTTACCACCTGCATGCGGCGGCGAGGAGTGTCGGACTCACTGAAATCTATGGTCTGAGGATCTTTGGCAGGGAGGTACTCCGGGATTGCCGCGAGTGGGGTGGCTGATGTGAGTATCACGAGCCGCAGGCCAGTGAGGCGTCGGCACACATGTTTCATCTCGTCGGCAAAACCGAGTTCAAGAGCCTTGTCGTACTCGTCGAGCACAAGGGATGATACGGTGCCGAGGTCGAGATGTCCGCGTTTCAGATGGTCAAGGAGCCTTCCGGGGGTGGCTACTATGATGTCGGGTGTTACCGAGAGCGAGTTGGTCTCTTCCTGCATGGAGTGGCCTCCGTAGAATGCCACCGTCTTTAAGCCTGTGGCTATCGGACGCAGCACTTCTGCTATCTGTAGGACAAGTTCGCGCGACGGAGCGATCACCACACCCTGGATCTGCCCTTTAGCCGGGGCGATGCTCTTGAGGAATGGGATGGCGAATGCTATGGTCTTGCCAGAGCCGGTAGGGGCAAGGAGAGTGAATGTGCCTCGCGACGGTATCTCAGCCATGCGGCGTTGCATAGGATTGAGTTCAGCGATGCGTGTGCGCCGGAGTATGTTGGCAAGAATTTCGGTCTGTTTCATTCAAAAAAGGATTTGTCGAGCATTGTCTCTTCGTCAGGCATGGGTTGCTCGGAGTTTTTTAGGGTTTCTGCCGTCAGCGGGTCATAGGGATGGCTGAGCATCTTGTTGAAGATATCGATGATCTGCTTCCCATAATGGCTGTTCATTGCCCAGCGTCCCGACAAGGCTTCCCAGGAGGAAGCCGATCCGCGTGACACATAACAGAAGCGAGGGTCGAGCAGGTCCTCTCCGAGAGGGAGGGGTTCACGGCAGGAGTAGGCATACAGATGTTGTATCATAGCTGTGACACCTTCGCGCACGGACCTGAAAGAGCATCCGTGCTCACCGCGTTTTCTGACACCGAGTCCGCAGTAATTGTGGGCGGACGGTCTTACGGCAGTGCCGTTGTCGAACCTGAACCATCCGGTCTCTATGATGGCTTGGCATATGGCTATATCCCCACGTATGCCATACAGCTCGCCAATGTCGTAGAAAGCCTGGGCTATTTCACGAGGGAAATCGGGGTTGCGCGATGCCACATACCTGTACATCAGTTCTGCATCTGCTTCCTGTATGCCACGTATGGGAGTGCTTCCCGCAATGGAAAGAGCGGTGGCGGCAAGCAGTGATAGGAACGTGAGTTGACGTGGTGTAGCCATATTAGAAACCGGTGGGGTGATTGTATGATATGCCATTAATCCCAATGTAACACGAAGTTAGTGATTTTTGCTCAGACTGTCAAAAAAAAATGCTAAATTTGTGGCATGAGATACTTTTTTTCAGCCGGAGAGGCATCCGGCGACCTTCATGCAGCACAGGTTATACGTGAGCTGCGGGATATGCAACCCGATGCCGAGGTGATGTTTCTCGGCGGTGATGAGATGGCTGCCGCTGCCGGATGTGAGCCGCTGATACATTATCGCCGTATGGCTTACATGGGGTTCATAGATGTGGCACGCCACCTTCCGGAAGTGCTGGGGAATATCTCCACGGCAAAGAAAGCCATCGCTGAAAGCCGTCCGGATGCCGTAGTGCTTGTTGACTATCCAGGCTTTAATCTTAAGATAGCCGAGTATGCCCACTCTCTCGGCATACCTGTACATTATTATATAGCTCCAAAGCTTTGGGCATGGAAGGAGTACCGGATGAAGAAGTTGCGCCGGTGGGTCGACAGGCTTTATTCGATATTGCCTTTTGAGCCGGAATGGTTTGGCGAGCGAGGTGTCAGAGCCGAGTATGTGGGTAACCCTTCGGTGGAGGAGGTGAAGAGGGCTATTGATAGCATGCCTTCACGCCAGGAGTTTGAACGCCTGCATGGGCTTGATTCACGTCCGATCCTTGCAATTGTGCCGGGGAGCCGTATGGGAGAGATAAAGGCTAATCTTCCGGTGATGGATGCTGTGGCACGTATGCACCCCGAGTTGCAGGCTGTTGTGGCCGGAGCCCCGGCTATAGATGCGGATGTGTACAGGCAGTTCACCGGATTTCCTGTGGTGGAGGCGACCACGCTCCAGCTGATGTCGCACGCTTGTGCCGCATTGGTGACATCAGGCACGGCATCGCTTGAGAGCGCGCTTGCAGGTGCGCCACAGGTGGTGTGCTACAGGGCTGTAGGGTGGAAATGGGCTCACGACCTGTTCATGCACATACTTAAGATTCCGTATTGCTCTCTGCCTAATCTTATAACAGGACGCATAGACCGTCAGGCTCGTGACGAAGTGAACCGGGAGGCTGTGAAGACAGGTGTGCGCGGATGGATTATCCCGGAGATGCTTGTCCACAACTGTACGCCTGAGGCTGTGGACGCGCAGTTGTCGCCGCTCCTTCAGGACACGCCTGAAAGGGCTGCACAGCTCAGGGGGTATGATGAGGTGAAGCAGAGGTTGTTCACTTCCGCATCGGCTGCAAGGACCGTTGCGGAATGCATTACAGGGAAACGTTAGGAGTCAAGGGTAAATACGGTAGGTGATACCTACAGATATGCCTGGTGATAAGCCGTGACGAGTTGCCACAGCTCCTGCTGTGATACCCACGCCCCATCGTGAGGAACGTGGCGCGACTGTGGTCCTCAGCATTGATGTGACAGGGTAGATGGTGAGAGAGTCGAGGCGTGGATCGGCTCCGCTCACGACAGCACGGAAGGAGGAGTCGGCGTAGATGCGTGTAGAGCGTTCTATCCTCAGAGTGTCGGAGTCGCTTGCCTCCTTGTTGACGCGGCTTAGAGGTATGGATACATATCGGATCTCCTTTTCGGTGGATTGTGTCGGGGACGGGATGTTTATTCTGAGGGTGTCGCGACGCGTTATGGTCTCTATGCGTACGGAGACGCCGGTATCGGTCGGTACTAACTTCTTGTGTCTGATACAGTAGTTGGTCCCGCAGATATAGCCTATTGTTATTCCTGTCAACAGGGATATTACGGTCACGGATAGTTTTCTCATATGTGCATTACATTAAAAATGTCATGCACAAAGGTAATGCCGCGCCGTATGGGATAAGGTGCGATAAAGCCGCGTGGAGGATGCTATTGTGGAAACCTGCCTGAAGATAGACCGTCGCGGAGAGCTGAGGAGCGTTGTGCCGATGTGCCGTGGGTGAAGGAATCGGGCACGGAATATCCCTGGGCACGTTTCTGGAGATAATCGTCGCCGATCTTCTGGGCGGCGTCGATGGCTTCCTCGATGTCGCCGTCCTCAAGTGAACCGAACATCTTGTTGTCGTGATGGGCCCATACTCCGGCATAATAGTCGGCCTGGAGTTCGAGAGCCACACTTATTTTGTTGGCTTCGGCCTCGCTCATTCGCGACATGCGGCTGTGGGCGTCATCGAGCGTGCCGAGGAGATATTGCACGTGGTGTCCGACCTCGTGAGCTATGACGTAGGCATAGGCGAAATCTCCGTCGGCACCGAGAGTGCGCTTCATGTCTGTGAAAAAGGATAGGTCAATGTATACGCTCTGATCGGCGGAGCAATAGAATGGTCCTGTCTGGGATGTGGCGTTGCCGCAGCCGCTCTGCACCGCACCTGAATAGAGCACGAGTGTTGGCGGTTCGTAACGTAGCCCTTGCTGTGCAAACAGTTTTGTCCACACGTCTTCGGTCCCGGCGAGAATCTGTCGGGAGAATGTGGCGAGCTGTTCTTCCTGGGCTGAAGGGGTGTAGGTTGATGTGTATTGGCTACCGGAGGTCAGCTGTCCGGAGTTCTGCATGAGCACCTCAAGAGGGTTGCCGCCTGACATCCATGCGATGATGCATGCGATGATCACTGCGCCTATGCCACCGCCTATTTTTAGTCCAGAACCGCCGCGCCGTCCGCGCCGGTCGTCGAAATTGGAGCTTTGTCGTCTGCCGTTGAGTCGCATAATTTTATGGATTTATCATGAGTGAAAGGTGAAAACAAAACTCTCGTCAACAACTTCCGAGACATTTGTTTTCACCTTGAATATGTTTCAGCCAGTGATTATTTGGTGCGGATGATGTTCCATACCGATGAGCTGGCAAGAGCTCCGAGGAACGGGGCTACGATGAAGAGCCACAGCTGAGATATTGGTGTGGCGTCGCCACTGAACGCTGCGAAGATGGCAGGACCTACAGAGCGAGCGGGATTTACTGATGTGCCTGTGAGCGGGATACATACAATGTGGACGAGCACAAGGGTGAGACCTATGGCGAGTCCGGCGAATTTGCCTGCGCCCTGTTTCTCATCGGTGGAGCCGAGCACTACGAGCACAAATATGAATGTGAACACAGTCTCGGCGATAAAAGCCTGCCACATGTTTCCGTCGGCATAGGAGTTGGCTCCAGTGGTAGTGCCGCCCTCGTGGGTGCCGGTTGATACGAGCAGCCATAGGACGAATGAAGCGATTATCGCTCCGATCACCTGGAACACCATGTAGCCTGCCGCCTGCTTGCCGTCCATCCTGCCGTTGGCCCACACGCCGAGGGTTATGGCAGGATTGATGTGGCAGCCCGATACTCCGCCTATGGCATACGCCATTCCGATTACTGAAAGACCGAATGCGAACGCTACTGCGAGGGTGGATGCATTGGTAGGGTTGTCAAAACCTGAGAAGATTGCGCTTCCGCAACCCATGAGCACCAGCACGAATGTGCCGACCATCTCTGCGAGATACTTTCTCATAAATAAAGTGTTTTGGTTAGTGATATGTTATAAAACGCCCTCATGCGACATAGTGTTGCAAGTGGTTGGGAGAGGGACCGCTTTTGGCAAAGATAGGAAAAATAGTTCCTACTTTCAAGATAATTCAAGAATATTCATTATTTTTGCACATAGACTGATGTGTGATTGCAATATCTTTGTAATAAAACCGAGTCTGAACCATTGAAATCATCATAGCAAATAGTATTACAGTAATGAAATTAAAGACCTTACTCGCAGGCATATGCCTCGTCTCCTCAGTGCAGGCTCTGCCGTGCACAAGCCTGATAGCCGGTAAGAACGCCACGGCCGACGGTTCTGTATTAGTGACTTATGCCGCGGACAGCCATACTCTGTACGGCGAGTTGTATCATACCCCTGCCGCTACTCACGAGCCTGGAGCTATGCGCAAGATATATGAGTGGGATACCGGAAAGTATCTCGGAGAGATACCCCAGCCCAGGCAGACCTACTCGACGGTCGGAAATATGAATGAGCATGGGGTGACTATCTCGGAAAGCACATGGGGCGGACGTCCCGAGCTGGCTGACACTACCGGCATTATGGACTATGGCTCGCTGATTTATGTGACTCTTGAGCGTGCAAAAACAGCTCGTGAAGCCCTTAAGATCATGACAGATCTCGTAAAGGAATATGGCTATCATTCAAGCGGGGAGTCATTCTCCATAGCCGACCCCAACGAGGTATGGGTGATGGAGCTTATCGGAAAGGGAGGCAAGGAGAAGGGAGCCGTGTGGGTTGCCCGCCGTGTGCCTGACGATTGCATTTCGGGGCATGCCAATTTCCCGCGTATCCATCAGTTCCCTCTCAATGACAAGGAGACTACCCTCTATTCACCTGACGTGATAGAGTTTGCCCGCAAGCAGGGTTATTTCAAGGGAAAGGATAAGGATTTCAGTTTCTCGTCGGCTTACGGAGAGCTTGACGGAACTGCTACCCGCGGATGTGACGGACGAGTATGGAGCTACTTCAATATGTTCTCGGACGGCATGGACAGGTATCTTCCCTGGATTCTTGAGTCGAAGGGCGAGGTGATGCCTCTCTGGGTCAAGCCGGAGAAGAAGCTCAGTGTCGGAGACATGCGTCAGGCGATGCGTGACCATTTCGAGGGAACACCTATGGATATGACCAAGGATGTGGGTGCCGGTCCCTACAAGGTGCCTTACCGCTGGAGGCCTATGACATTCAAGGTTGACGGAAAGGAATATCTCAATGAGAGAGCCATAGCCACACAGCAGACCGGATTCTCATTCGTGTCGCAGATGAACGAGGCCCATCCCCAGGCTATGAAAGGCATACTGTGGTTTGGTGTCGATGATGCCAACACCTGTGTGTATGTGCCCATGTACAGCTGCCTCACCGAGGTGCCTCATGAGTTTGCCCCAGGCAACGGAGATATGCTCACACTCTCATGGGATGCCGCATTCTGGGTGAACAACTATGTTGCCAACCAGGCTTACAACCGCTACAGCCAGATGATACCTGACATACGTCGCGTACAGAACGGAGAGGAAGAGACTCTTGACAAAGAGGTGAAAATGCTTCTTGCCGGAGTAAGGGACATGTCAACTGCCGATGCGAGCGCGATGCTCAACAATCATTCACGAATGGCGTCGGCACGCTATCTGAAGAACTATAAGGCTCTCGGTGATTATCTTCTCGTGAAGTATCTTGACGGAAATGTCAAGAAGGAGAAGGACGGAAAGTTTGAACGTACCCCCGAGGGTGTGTGCGTGTCCCCGAATTTCCCGGGCTATGACGAACGTTACTATCGCGCTATAGTCGAGGATACCGGTGACCATCTGCGCGTAAAGGAATTTAAGAAATAATGGATCCTGAGGAATATCTCGGAAAACTGAACACACAACAGCGTGCCGCCGTAGAATACTGCGACGGCCCGCAGCTTGTTATAGCAGGTGCAGGCTCAGGCAAGACCAGGGTGCTGACCTATAAGATAGTGCATCTTCTCGCTCACGGATATGAGCCGTGGAGGATACTTGCACTGACATTTACCAATAAGGCGGCCCGCGAGATGCGCGAACGAGTCGAGGCTCTTGTGGGACCTGAGGTGTCGTCGAGTCTTTGGATGGGTACGTTTCATTCCATCTTTGCACGTATACTCAGGCTGAATGCCGAGCATATAGGTTTCAAGAGCTCGTTCACCATATACGACGCTGCCGACAGCAAGGCCCTTGTGAAACTTATCATCAAGGATATGCAGCTTGACGACAAGGTGTACAAGCCGTCGACAGTGCACAATGCGATATCATGGGCTAAGAATGCATTGATCTCACCTGAGGACTATGCCCTTAACCGTGACTTGCAGAGGGCTGACACTAATGCAAGGCGTCCGCGCACTTGTGAGATATATCGTTGTTACCGGGACCGCTGCCGTGTGGCGGGGGCGATGGATTTCGATGATCTGCTGTTCTACACCAATGTGCTGTTTCGCGACCATCCTGACGTGAGCAGGCATTATCAGGAGTTTTTCAGGTATGTGCTTGTCGATGAGTACCAGGACACAAATTTTGCCCAGCACCTCATAGTAAAGCAGCTTACCCAGGGTGCCAGCAGGCTGTGCGTTGTGGGCGACGATGCCCAGAGCATATACTCGTTCCGAGGTGCCAATATACGTAACATCCTTGAGATGGAGAATTCCTATCCGGGATTGCAGACATTCAAGCTTGAGAGGAACTACCGTTCCACGCAGAATATTATCGATGCTGCCGGAAGCCTCATAAGCAAGAATGTGGACCAGATACCGAAGAATGTGTATTCGGAGAACGACCGCGGTACGCTCATCGATGTGGTGAAGTGCTACAGTGACTACGAGGAGGCAGCACAGGTGGCGGCACGTGTGTCGCAGATAAAGAGGACCACCGGAGATCCGTATGACGGGACTGCAATCCTGTATCGTACAAATGCACAGAGCCGTGTGCTTGAGGAGTCGTTGCGCAAACGCAATGTGCCTTACCGGATATATGGCGGGCTGTCGTTCTATCAGCGCAAGGAGGTGAAGGATGCGATAGCTTATTTCCGTATGTCGCTCAATCCGGATGATGACGAGGCATTGCGCCGTATCATCAATTTTCCGGCACGAGGCATAGGTGACACAACTCTCGGCAAGCTCACGAGGGCGGCTATGGATGCCGGTGTGAGCCTATGGGGGGTGATCACCGGTCTGGACCGGTATGACTGCGGGCTGAATGCCGGCACCAGGAACAAGCTCCAGGATTTTGCCTCACTTATAAAAGGTTTCATAGAGCTGAATGCGCAAGGACGGGATGCCTATGATGTGGCGAGGAGTATCATTGACCGTACCGGTCTGTACAAGATGCTTGTGCATGATTCCACTCCTGAGAGCATATCCAAGCAGGAGAACCTGCAAGAGTTGCTCAAAGGTGTCAAGGAGTATGTGGAGGCGATGGTGGAACAGGGCCGTGATGATGTGTCGTTAGGCAGTTTCATGACTGAGGTGTCGCTTGCCACTGACCAGGATATAAATAACGGAGTTGACGAGGAGAGCGTGACCATGATGACAGTACATGCCGCCAAAGGTCTGGAATTCGATAATGTGTTCATTGTGGGAGTGGAAGAGGACCTGTTTCCATCGGCGATGGCTGCTCAATCGGCTGCTGAGGTCGAGGAGGAACGGAGGCTTCTTTATGTAGCTATCACGAGAGCAAGGAAATTCTGCATGATCAGTTATGCCACGCAACGGTTCCGCAACGGACAGACTGTGTTTCCGCGTCCGTCACGGTTCATCGGTGATATAGACACGCGGTATCTGCACATCTCCGGAGGCAGTGATTTTGTCCCCTCGGCTTCTATGGTCCAGCAGCGTAGGGTTACTGCTTCATACAATGCCTCGATGGCAGGATCGGCACGTCCGCTGAACGACTTGCGCCGACCGTTGTCGGAGAACCGTCGTCAGGCAGAGGGGCGAGCAGCTTCCGCATCATCGGTTCCGGCGGGTGATTTCAAGCTTCATTCGGCGAGTGAGGTGAATGTGGGAACCAGAATCAGGCATACCAAATTCGGCGTTGGGCTTGTCACGGAGCTTGACACCTCAGGCGTGGATGCAAGGATGACGGTGGAATTCGAGAGTGACGATATCAAATCACGCACGCTGCTTTTCAAATATGCTAAATTTATGATCTTATGAGGATAGAAGAGATTCCAACACCATATTATATAGTATACGAGGAGCGTATGCGCCGCAATCTTGAGCTCATAACACGTGTGGAGCGCGAGGCGGGTGTGAATATAATCATGGCATTCAAGGCGAATGCCCTGTGGCGTTCGTTCGATGTGGTGAGGGAGTATAACCGCGACTTCACGGCAAGCTCACTCAATGAGCTTAGGCTCGGAAATGAAGAGCTTGGCGGGGAGGCTCATGTGTATTGCCCGGTATACACTCCTGCTACCATTGGAGAATTCCTGTCAAGAGCCACTCATCTGACATTCAATTCTCTTAGCCAGTGGGAGAAGTATGGCGATATGACCCGTGCCGCCGGTGTGTCGCCGGGGCTGAGGGTGAATCCGCAGTGCTCCGTCATAGAGACGGAGATGTATAATCCGGCTCTTCCGGGATCGCGTTTCGGAGTGACTGCCGAGCAGCTTGGCGGCGTGCTCCCTGTGGGCATCGACGGATTGCATTTCCATGCTTTGTGTGAGAGCTCGTCATACGATCTTGCCAAGGTGCTTGAGGCATTTGAGGAGCAGTTCGGCTACTGTTTCAGGCAACTGAAATGGGTGAATTTCGGTGGCGGACATCTTATGACCCGGGAGGGCTATGATGTGGAGCATCTTATAGGGGTGCTTCGCGGATTCCGTGACCGGTATCCTTGGTTAAAGGTAGTGCTTGAGCCTGGTAGCGCGTGGATGTGGCGCACCGGCGACCTTGTGACCTCTGTGCTTGATGTCGTAGAGAACCAAGGGGTAAAGACCGCTATCATAGATGCGTCGTTTGCCTGCCATATGCCTGACTGTCTGGAGATGCCTTACAAGCCGGCGATCACCGAGAGTGTGCCTGTGGCTCCAGGGCTTCCTGTGTATCGGCTGGGTGGAAATTCATGCCTGAGCGGTGACTTTGTGGGTGACTGGGCTTTTGATCGTCTTCTTGAGCCGGGTGACCGCCTAACACTTGAGGATATGAACCATTATACCACAGTCAAGACCAATATGTTTAACGGCATACAGCATCCTGCCATGGTGATGTGTGCATCTGACGGTGACTGCCGTTATCTGCGTAAATTTGATTATCAGGATTATAAAAACCGTATGGACTGATGGATAGACCGAGGTTTTCAGTGATCGTCCCTGTGTATAACCGCATTGACGAGGTGGAGGATCTGATGGCGAGCCTTGAGGCTCAGACATGCATGAACTTCGAGGTGGTGATAGTTGAGGACGGTTCTACCATGCCTTGCGAGGATGCGGTGAGGCGTCATCCCGGTGTGCGATCGAAATATTTCTACAAGGGTAACGAAGGGCGTTCGATAGCCAGAAATTATGGGATGGAACGAGCCGAGGGTGATTACTTTATATTTTTCGATAGCGACTGTGTGATACCGGAGAGGTATTTTGAGATACTTTCCAGGGAGCTTGACAGCACACCTGTCGACTGCTTCGGTGGACCGGACGCGGCTCACGATTCCTTCTCCTCGACACAGAAGGCAATCAATTATGCTATGACATCGTTTCTCACCACCGGAGGGATACGTGGCGGCAGGATGAGCCTTGAGAAATTCACACCTCGCACTTTCAATATGGGATTCTCGCGTGAGGTATATGAGGGGGTAGGAGGATTTCGCGAGATGTTCTCCGAGGATATAGATATGAGCACCAGGATACGTCAGGCGGGGTTCGGTATCGCCCTAATACGGCCTGCCTATGTGTATCATAAGCGGAGAGTCGATTTCAGAAAGTTTTTCCGTCAGGTGCATGTGTTCGGGATGTCGAGGATCACACTCCATCTTCTATACCCCGGGTCAATGAAAGCTGTGCATACCCTCCCGGCTCTTGCTGTGCTTGCTGGAGTGGTGCTGATTCTGCTCGGCATATTTGTTTCCCCCTGGTGGCTGCTCCCTCTCGGGGTGTATCTTGTGGCGATATTTTTGTCGGCAATACTGATCACCCGGTCACTTGTGATCGCGCTCAAGGCTGTGCCGGCGAGTGTGATACAGATCCTTGGCTACGGCTCGGGATTCATCAAGGCTTACATCACGAAGATTCTTCTCGGACGCGGACGTGACATAAATGAGGAGATTCTTATACGCAAGGGTAAATAATGGGTGTCGGTGCTGACAAGCCGTTCATATCGACTCGTATTCTCGATCTGAACAAGGATGATATGCCGCGCGAAAAGGCTTTGGCGCAAGGTGTACGTGCGTTGAGCGATGCCGAACTCATAGCCATAATATTTGGAGGCGGACTTCCGGGATTGTCGGTCGTGGATATGGCGCGAGGCATTCTGCGCGACTGTGACAACCGTGTTGATTTTCTCGCCAGGCTTAGCATGAACGAACTTATGAGCAAGTACAAGGGTATCGGACCAGCGAAGGCTGTGAGCCTTGCGGCGGCATTTGAACTTGGCAGGCGAAACAGCGAGCAGGCGTCATCGTGTGTGGACCCTCAGATAAGGTCCAGCCGTGATGTGATGGTGCTTATGGCTCCGTTGCTTGGAGCCTTGGAGTATGAGGAGTTCTGGGTGCTTATGCTGTCGCGCTCCAATCGTGTCACATACAAACGTTGCATCTCTCAGGGCGGCACTGCGGCTACCGTGGTGGATGTCAAGCTGCTGCTAAAGCGAGTGATAGATTGCCTTGCCGAAGGGATAATACTTGTGCATAATCATCCTTCAGGAAACCCTAATCCGAGCGGAGAGGACGACAGCCTGACACGACGTATAAAGGACGGAGCCAAGATACTTGGTATCAACGTTCTTGACCATATCATCATAGCCAGGGATAAATATTTCTCATATGCCGATGAGGGCAGGCTGTGAGGCTGGATGCGCGCTGATAAGGATATGGCAGTGAGTGTATTCAGAGGGTCAATTGTTCCCGCACTTTCTTTGGTAGCCCTTTCAAGGTCTGGTAGTAGGCGTGAGTGAGAAGCTCCCTGTGCATGTGTTCGGGCATATCTCCTGTGTATTTTACTGATATCCAGTGGCGTTTGTTCATATGGTATCCGGGTGACACGGCTTCGTACCTTTCCCGCAGCTCTTCGCCATATACCGGATCGATCTTTATGTTATAAAAGTCCCATTTGGAGTTTAGGTCCACCAGGCAAAATTGCTTTCCGCCTATTTCAAACGCAAGATAGTCCGGACCATAAGGGCATCTTTCTGTCACGTGTGGTAATGACAGTGCCGTATCTCTCATATATTCGATGTTCATGATTCACTATTGGCTTAGCGTGTGATGACGCGGTATTGGAGTGCACCACCTGAGGTGATGTTGTAGCGTTGCAGGGCATAGCCGTGGTCGGCGGCGGGTCCGGAGCGCGGGTTGCCGTGGTTGGTGTATATGTCGAACGTGCTTCCGCACTTAGGGCATCGGGCATGGAGCTCTCCGTCAGGGATCTCTAAACGGACGGATGGCGTAGGATCGTAGGGGCAGGCAAGATCATAGACTATGAGGTTGCCCATAACGTCCGAGACGAGAAGTATCCCTGAGTAGCCGGTATGGTCGGATGCCTTATATGGGAAGCCGGCAGGCTCTGTCACTCCTTTTGCAAGAATGTAGCGGCGGTAGTCGGCGGCATCACCTTTGATTCCGTAGAGATTCCATTCGGCTACGGTTGTGAATGAAATGTGCACCTCGCTATACGGAACGCGCTCATCATCGACGGATTTACCGCATCCGACGGTGATGAGCGTGATAAGTGTTATAGCTGAAAGTTTGAGCCGGGAGAGGAGGCTGTGTGTCATACAGCGGGGAAGAGCGATGTGAATACTTCGCCGAATTTGTCGGCAGCTTCCTGTATCTTGCTTCCGATGAACGGACGGAGCATTGCAGGTATCTGTATGTCGACACGTGGAGTGAGGCGTGTGGAAGCCTCGTCGACATCGGCAAGGTCTATTGACAGTTTGAGCGGTATGGGAGATCCCTCGGCGTTCAGCCCTACATGGGTGGATGGGGTGCGTTCAGTGATCTTGAACACGAGTTCTCCCACTCCGGGAGCGTCCATTTTAAAGGCGTCTCCTCTGAATTCCACACCCTGGAGCTTTTCTCGCTGGTCGGCTGGAAGCTGTTCCACCATATCTCTGTACTGCCCGAGATCGCTTATCTTGGCATAGATTTCAGCAATAGGACGAGGTATGGTGACTGGTTTTCCTGAATATACTGACATAAAAGAGTGTTATGTGACTAAGTGGATTATTCGTCAGCCTTGTCAACACCTGGGCTCCATACGGAAGGGTCTTTTCTCCATTCGCGCAGGGTGTCGACATCCTTTTCACGGATGAAGCCTGTCTCCAGGGCGGCAGTGATGAGGGCTGTGTAATTGGAGAGCGTAAGGAGGTTTACATTGGCTTCCTTGAATGCCTTTGTGGCTACTGGGAATTCATAGCTGAATATGGCTACCATACCTGCCACTTCGCAGCCGGCATTGCGTATGGCTTCAACAGCCTTTAGGCTGCTGCCTCCGGTGGATACAAGATCCTCGATAACTACGACTTTTGAGCCGGGGCGTAGGTCACCCTCTATGAGATTCTCAAGACCGTGGTCCTTTGGTTTCGCGCGTACATATACATACGGAAGCCCGAGAGCATCGCTGACAAGCGCACCTTGTGCAATGGCTCCGGTGGCAACACCTGCGATGGCATCGACTTCAGGGAAGTTCTCAAGGATGTTGCGTGCGAGCTCCACTTTGATGAAGTTGCGCACATCGGGGTATGATAATGTCTTGCGATTATCGGTGTATATAGGTGAATTCCATCCCGAAGCCCATGTGAAAGGGTTTTCGGGTTGAAGCTTTATGGCACTGATTTTTAGGAGCTTCTCGGCAAGAATAAGATCGAGATGTTTCATAGCGGTTCAGAATTGATGTTGTTCATCACTAATTGGGTGCAAAGGTACTGTTATTTGCGCCCAATTGCAACTATTTTTTGTTAATCTTGTACAAGAACCTGAATAAAAAGATAAAAGAGAGATGTCTCACGACACCCCTCTTCCTTTAAACCTTTATCTTAATCTAATACTATGAAAAACACACGTGCAAATGTAAGAATAATTATTGTATGAGTCATAATAAACGCATGTGTTTAACATAAATTTAAATTTTAGGATGATGTATCTTACCGTTTAGGGTCGAAGCCTCGTCTTTGGAGGGCACGCAGCATCCCATAGTTCATCGCTTCACGATAGTAGGATATGATATGTGTTGCCCAGTCATTATCGGTCTTGTCGCCTGCTCGGGTGCGGTTATATTCCTTGATGGTCTCGTTGTATTCCATGATGTCGGCTGTCATCTCGGCTTCATCCTGCGGATAACGGTTGTGGAACACTACGAGCTCGCGTGGCTGTTTCGGCTTCAGGTCGGGCAGTTCACGCGGGACTCCAATGGAGAGTCCGCATACCACAAATGTCTTTTGTGGCAGTCCGAGCAGGTGGGATATGGCTTCAGGAGCCACAGTGCGGGCGTATCCTATGGGACAGCATCCCAGGTCGAGGGATTCCGCCATGGCTACGGCACTCATCATTGCGAGAGAGGCATCGATGATACCTACGGCGAGTCCGTCGACGGTGTTGTTGAATTCGGGCATTTCTTCTCCGAGAGCGTCTGCCGCAAGTCCTATCTTGTGATAGTCAACGAGGAACAGGAGGAAATGGCTGCACGTCTTGATCTGTTTCTGCCCAATGAGTTCGTAAAGCTTGAGTTTGAGTTCGGGGTCGGTGACATCAATTACGGAGAATTGCTGTCCGTTATAACTGGTAGGTGTGTTACGTATTGCATCAAAGATGAGACGCATGTCGTCATCGCTGATGTTTTCACGTTCGTAACGTCGTATGCTGCGCCTTTGGAGCAGGGATTCTTTTACACTTTTCATGTTTGAGAGAGTTCTTGCGTATGTGTATTATATGATTTGAGCATAGGGGTTTTAGGTTGTAACAATGTTAAGGTGCAAAGAGTTTTGCGGATATAGATATAAAAAAAGGAAGCGAAGTGTGGCACATGGGGGCTAAAAGTGCGTGAGCTCAGGAAAAATAGCGCCGTATGAATGTAAAAGACATAAAAAGTTCGTAACTTTGCATCCCGAAAAGTTTTAAAAATACTCAACCCGAATGAGACATACTAAGCGCGCTTTCCTCATGCTGGAGGACGGTACCACTTTTGAAGGGAAATCATTTGGCCACGAATCATCAACGGCCGGTGAGGTAGTGTTTAATACCGCAATGACGGGTTATCCGGAGAGTCTGACCGACCCATCCTATGAGGGTCAGATACTGGTGACGACTTACCCGATATTGGGAAACTATGGAGTCCCGCCCCACCGAGAGAAGGATGATGTGAGCGAGTATTATGAGAGCGACCACATACATTGCCGGGCCATTGTAGCTCAGGATTATTCTTTTGATCATTCCCATTGGCAGGCCGACCGGCCGCTTGCAATGTGGCTTAACGAGGAGCGTATCCCGGGGATATATGGTATTGACACCAGGGCTCTCACCAAGCATCTGCGCGAACACGGCTCCATGCTCGGGAAAATAGTGATAGAAGGTGGCGATGACTGCGGTTTCTATGATCCGAATCTTGAAAATCTTGTAGGCAAGGTGTCATGCACCGAAGTGGAGACCCATGGCGATGGTGACAAGACTGTGGTGCTTGTGGACTGCGGCGTAAAGCATAACATAATCCGTTGCCTTACACGCCGTGGCGTGAGGGTGGTGCGTGTGCCCTGGGATTATGATTTCACATCCATACCTTACGACGGTCTCTTCATATCTAATGGTCCCGGCAACCCTGACATGGCGTCGGCGACAGTCGAGAATATACGTAAGGCAATGGCTATAGGGAAGCCTATATGCGGTATCTGCATGGGGAATCAGCTCCTTGCCAAAGCTGCCGGAGCCAAGACCTATAAGCTTAAGTATGGTCACCGTAGCCATAATCAGCCTGTGAGAAGGGTTGGGACTGACAAGTGTTTTATCACATCACAGAACCATGGCTTTGCAGTTGACAATGATACTCTTCCTGAGGATTGGGAGCCGCTGTTTGTGAATATGAACGATGGGACCAATGAGGGTATAAGGCACAAAGAGAAGCCGTTCTTCTCCGCCCAGTTCCATCCTGAGGCAAGTTCCGGACCGAAGGATACGGAATTTCTGTTTGACGAGTTTATTAGTATGCTTTAACCGCTCTCTCACTATAATATATTAAGGTGTATGCGCAACGAAAAGATTAAGAAGGTGCTCCTGCTCGGTAGCGGAGCTTTGAAGATAGGTGAGGCCGGTGAGTTCGACTACTCCGGGTCTCAGGCTCTAAAGGCAATGAAGGAGGAAGGGATCACCACCGTTCTTATAAACCCCAATATAGCCACAGTGCAGACTTCAGAGGGGTTTGCTGATAAGATATATTTTCTCCCTGTGACCCCTTACTTCGTAGAGAAGGTGATAAAGAAAGAGAATCCTGATGGGATACTCCTTGCTTTTGGCGGTCAGACAGCACTTAACTGTGGGGTGGAGCTGTATCGCACAGGGATACTTGAACGATATAATGTAGAGGTTCTCGGCACCCCAGTACAGGCTATAATGGATACGGAGGACCGAGAACTGTTTGTTCGAAAACTCGACGAGATAGATGTACGTACCATCAAGAGCGAGGCGGTCAGTTCTGTGGCTGATGCCAGAGAGGCCGCGTCCACTCTCGGATATCCGGTGATTGTCCGTGCCGCATATGCTCTGGGCGGTCTCGGTTCGGGATTCTGCGATAATGAACAGGAGCTTGTGGCTCTTGTGGAAAAGGCTCTCGCATTCTCGCCACAGGTGCTTGTGGAGAAATCACTGAAAGGATGGAAAGAAGTGGAGTATGAAGTGGTGCGTGACCGCTTTGACAATTGCATCACCGTATGCAATATGGAGAACTTTGACCCGCTCGGAATCCACACCGGGGAGTCGATTGTGGTCGCCCCGTCCCAGACTCTCTCCAACGAGGATTATCACTGGCTGCGCAAGCTTGCCATAAAGATAGTGCGCCATATTGGAATCGTGGGCGAGTGTAATGTGCAGTATGCTTTTGACCCTGATTCGCTTGACTATAGGGTTATAGAGGTGAATGCGCGTCTGAGCCGATCGTCGGCTTTGGCATCGAAAGCTACAGGCTATCCGCTTGCTTTTGTGGCAGCCAAGCTGGGACTGGGTTATGGATTGTTTGACCTTAAGAATTCGGTCACAAAGGAGACTTCGGCATTCTTTGAGCCGGCTCTTGACTATATAGTTTGCAAGATACCCCGATGGGATCTCGGTAAGTTCCATGGTGTGCGCCGCGAGATAGGCTCGTCGATGAAGTCGGTTGGCGAAGTTATGGCAATAGGTCGTACATTCGAAGAGGCGATACAGAAAGGCCTGCGAATGATAGGGCAGGGGATGCATGGATTTGTCGGCAACAATCAGCGCGATATCCCTGAGCTTGAGCATGCGCTGAAGGAGCCTACCGACAAGCGCATCTTTGCCATAGCCCAGGCTTTTTTCAAGGGATATACGGTGGAAAGGATTCATGAGCTCACCCGGATTGACAGATGGTTTCTGTACAGATTGCAGAACATTATCGACACTGCCCGGGAGCTTCATGGATATGACGATCTTGATTCGCTTCCCGAACCGCTTCTGCGTCAGGCAAAAGAGCAGGGGTTCAGCGACTTTCAGGTGGCGAGAGAGGTGCTTAAAGATGGCATGACCGATGCTGAGAATGCCAATCTGCTTGTACGTTCCCTCCGAAAGAGGTTAGGGGTGTTGCCTGTTGTAAAGCAGATAGACACTCTCGCTGCGGAATATCCGGCCCAGACCAATTATCTGTACCTGACGTATAATGGCAGGGAGAACGATGTGAACTATCTCCATGACCATCGTTCGATAGTAGTGCTCGGCTCGGGTGCTTACCGTATAGGGTCGTCAGTGGAGTTTGACTGGTGTTCGGTCAATGCCCTTTTGACGGTAAAGAAGGAGGGGTGGAGATCAGTGATGATCAATTATAACCCTGAGACAGTGTCGACTGATTATGACATATGTGACCGCCTGTATTTTGATGAGCTCACTTTCGAGAGGGTAATGGATATCCTTGATCTTGAACAGCCCCACGGCACTATTCTGTCGGTGGGCGGTCAGATACCCAACAATCTTGCCACAAGGCTTGATGAACAAGGCGTGAATATCCTCGGCACAACAGCTAAGAGCATAGATAATGCCGAGGACCGCAACAAGTTCTCGGCGATGCTTGACCGCCTTGGTGTTGACCAGCCGCGTTGGAGGGAACTGACAAGCATGGAGGATATCAATAGCTTTATAGAAGAAGTTGGATTCCCGGTGCTTGTCCGTCCGAGCTATGTCCTTTCAGGGGCGGCAATGAATGTGTGCTACAATCAGGAGCAGCTCACCCGTTTTCTGCGCCTTGCAGCCAATGTGTCGAAGAAGCACCCTGTGGTAGTGTCGCAGTTCATCTCCGGAGCCAAGGAGATAGAGATGGATGCTGTGGCTAAGGACGGAGACATAGTTGCATATGCAATCTCGGAGCATATAGAGTATGCGGGTGTGCATTCGGGTGATGCCACCATACAGTTCCCGCCGCAGAAACTGTATGTGGAGACAGTGAGGCGTATCCGGCGCATATCGCGCCAGATAGCAAGCGCGCTTGAGATATCCGGTCCGTTCAACATACAGTTTCTTGCCAAGAATAATGACATAAAGGTGATAGAATGTAACCTTCGAGCCTCGCGGTCATTCCCATTCGTTTCGAAGGTGTTGAAAATCAATCTTATTGACCTTGCCACAAGAGTGATGCTCGGGCTTGATGTCGAAAAGCCCGGTAAGAATGCTTTTGATCTCGATTATGTAGGTATCAAGGCTTCGCAATTCAGTTTCTCGCGTCTTCAGGGTGCCGATCCTGTGCTTGGAGTGGATATGGCTTCGACCGGGGAGGTGGGCTGTATTGGCAACGACTCGTCCGAGGCACTGATCAAGGCGATGGTTTCAGTGGGCAACCGAGTCCCCTCACGTGGAGTGCTTCTGTCCACCGGTACCCCTAAGCAGAAGGCTGATATGCTTGACGCCGCCCACGAGCTTGCCAATCGCGGATACACCATATATGCCACCGGAGGCACTCACGCTTATCTTAATGACAACGGCATACCGGCCATAAGGGTGTATTGGCCTTCCCAGTCCGATATGCAGCCTCAGGCTATAGATCTGCTTCATGAACATAAGGTGGATATGGTGGTCAACATTCCCAAGAATTTCACTGACATGGAGCTTAGCAATGGCTACAAGATACGCCGTGCGGCCATCGACCTGAATATTCCGTTGCTCACAAATGCACGTCTGGCATCGGCCTATATCGATGCTTTCACCACCCATCCGCTCGACGAGATGGAGATCAAGAGCTGGGACGAGTATTGATGAGCGGAATATCGCAGTCGGAGGTCTCAAATATTTTTGATAAAGCTGTGATAATGTGAAAAAATTGCGTAAATTTGCATCGTAATTTTAACGACAATAGGTTAAAACAATTTTTTATATATCCAATAACTATGAAGATTGAGAAAATTATCGGCCGTGAAGTTCTTGACTCACGTGGCAATCCTACCGTTGAGGTAGACGTAATCCTTGAATCCGGCGCACGTGGCCGCGCTTCAGTTCCCTCTGGAGCATCCACTGGTGTCAACGAGGCTCTTGAGCTTCGCGACGGTGACAAGTCACGCTATATGGGCAAGGGCGTACAGAAGGCTGTAGCTAATGTCAACGGACCTATCGCCGAGGCCCTCAAGGGTATGAGTGCTCTCGACCAGATCAGAATTGACGAGACTATGCTCGCTCTTGACGGAACTGAGACTAAGAGCAACCTTGGAGCAAACGCGATCCTTGGCGTTTCTCTTGCTGTCGCTAAGGCTGCTGCCGATTACCTCGACCTCCCCCTCTACAAATACATCGGTGGCTGCAACACTTGCAGTCTTCCTGTTCCTATGATGAACATTATCAACGGTGGCGCACACTCTGACGCTCCCATCTGCTTCCAGGAGTTCATGATCCGTCCTATCGGCGCATGCTGCTTCAAGGAGGGTATCCGTATGGGCACTGAGGTGTTCCACAATCTTAAGAAGGTGCTCCATGACCGCGGTCTCTCTACTGCTGTAGGTGACGAGGGTGGTTTCGCTCCTGCTCTTGACGGAACAGAGGACGCTCTTAACGTTATCATCAAGGCTATCGAGGCTGCCGGTTATGTACCTGGCAAGGATGTTACAATCGGTCTTGACTGTGCATCTTCCGAGTTCTACAAGGATGGTGTGTACGACTACACCTGGAAGGAAGGCGAGGGTGCTCCCAAGCGCACTTCAGAGCAGCAGGCTCAGTACCTCAAGGAGCTCGTTGAGAAGTTCCCCATCGATTCTATCGAGGATGGTATGAGCGAGAATGACTGGGCAGGCTGGAAAGTCCTCACTGACCTTATCGGCGACCGTTGCCAGCTCGTAGGTGACGACCTGTTCGTGACCAACGTTAAATACCTCAAGCGTGGTATCGAAGAGGGTTGCGCTAACTCTATTCTTGTTAAGGTTAACCAGATCGGTTCGCTTACCGAGACTCTCCGTGCGGTTGAGCTCGCTCAGCGTAACGGTTACACTGCTGTCATCTCTCACCGCTCAGGCGAGACCGAGGACGCTACTATCGCCGATATCGCAGTAGCTACCAACGCAGGTCAGATCAAGACCGGTTCTGCAAGCCGTTCTGACCGTATGGCTAAGTACAACCAGCTTCTCCGCATCCAGGAAGAGCTTGGTGCTGATGCTGAATATGGCTATGGCAAGCGCACAAAGCGTTCATGCTAATTTGTCGTAATGATTGCGTAGGCTGCTTTTAGGCCTTATGCCATAATGTATGATGCGTGCTCAGTTGTGAGTGCGCATCATTTTTTTATTGTTAAGCTGCATATTTGTTTTCCATGAAAAAAGACAAAAATAATGTTGTGTTGAGGTAGAATGTGTGAAGCAGTTGATACTCAGTTTTATAGCTGCTGTTTTGGTGTGTTGTTGGAATAAATCAATATCCTTCAACTGTTAAATAACTGTTAAATATGGTCTAAAAATTTGGATGGTAGTGTAGAAATGTC
>ERZ777011.1072-NODE-1072-length-33221-cov-7.432340_pt1 | contig 33221 bp, 31 predicted proteins | sample MGYA00374964_ERZ777011 | MGnify/ENA primary metagenome ERZ777011 (study PRJEB29310, sample SAMD00008975) | mouse gut metagenome | study: EMG produced TPA metagenomics assembly of the Metagenome analysis of fecal microbiota from mouse which was promoted...
ATCCGGATCAATATCCAAACATGTTGTGTTGTCCCTGTTTCTATTAATATCCCATGCAAGAGTATCATTTAGCACTGTACAAGGTATCTAAAAAAACATGAATATCTTTCAACGGACGAAATACTTCTTTTTCGATTATTTTTGTCGAATCATAACATACAATCTTCCCATCTTCAAAATACACATACACGGAATAATTTTTCATAGGTATCACTTGTACTACTTTAGGATACATCTCATCACCTCCTAAATCAAAGGATTAATTCTGTTCTTATCAATTTCAATTAGCATACCACAATTTCCACTCAAAAAAACCCACAAACCAAAGGTTTGTGGGTTGCCGTATAATAATATACTCTTTCCTATTTCTAGAGAAAATTCCAGAGAATTATCTCTTGGAGAACTGCGGCGCTCTTCTCGCTGCTTTGAGGCCGTATTTCTTTCTCTCCTTCATTCGAGGGTCTCTTGTCAGGAAGCCTGCTTTTTTCAGAGCCGGTCTGTAGTCGTTGTCCACTGTCAGAAGCGCTCTTGCAACGCCGTGTCTGATAGCGCCCGCCTGACCGGTGGTACCGCCGCCCTTTACTGTAACAACCATATCGAACTTGTCTGTTGTCTCAGTCAACGTCAGGGGCTGGCGAACGATAACCTTCAATGTCTCAAGACCAAAATAATCATCAATATCGCGCTTGTTGATCGTAATATTTCCTTTGCCGGGTTTTAAATATACTCTGGCAATTGATTTTTTTCTTCTGCCTGTGCCGTAAAAATTATTTGCTGCTTTAGCCATTTCAATCTCTCCTTTCAGTCCTTTCGGTTAAAATGTTAATACTTCCGGTTTCTGCGCAGCGTGTTTGTGATCCGGACCTGCGTAAACAAAAAGTTTCTTATACATCTCTCTCCCTAAAGGTCCTTTCGGAAGCATGCCTTTGACAGCGAGTTCGATTACTTCCTCCGGCTTTTTCGCCAGTTTTTCTTTCAGTCTAGTCTCTTTCATACCGCCGACATAATCGGAATGACGGTAATAAATCTTCTGATCAAGCTTCTTACCGGTCACTTTGATCTTCTCCGCATTCACCACGATCACATAATCGCCTGTGTCCATATGCGGTGTAAAGATCGGCTTATTTTTTCCTCTTAATATTTTTGCAATTTCAGACGCCATACGTCCGAGCGTCATATCTGTAGCGTCCACTACATACCATTTTCTGTCGATCGTAGCAGGACTTGCCATAAATGTTCTCATCGTGTTTCCTCCATACATAATCAAGTCACTTCAAAAACTCATCCCATGAAACAACGGACAGTCTGCCAAGCAAACTCTCCTTCTATCAGTCAGATACTCTCTGCTCCTCACACGGATGTCCGGGCCGCATGTCTCTGCAAAACTGATCTGTCGCTGTTTCCACCAGACCGCCAACACAACATTTTACAATCTGCCGGAAAGTGTTGTCACAATTAGATATTATATAAGTTGTATTTTACTATGTCAAGCCGGATTTGTAAAAAAATCGCTGTTTTCCTGCCTTTCATAACAAATTTCCGTCAATATCAACCCGCAGGCCGGCGCCGTTGGACCCGCTGCGGTCCGGTTTCCGGCTGCAAGCACCTCTTCCATCTTTTCGGAAGCCATCCGTCCGCGTCCCGCTTCCATCAAAGTCCCCGCAATGATGCGCACCATATTGTATAAAAAACCGCTGCCCGTCACGCGGATCACGATCTCATCACCGCTTTTCTCCACCGTCAGATCATAGATCGTCCTGACTGTGGTCTCCGCCTGACTTCCCGCACTGCAAAAGCTGGCAAAATCATGTTCTCCCACCAAATATGCCGCGGCCTGCCGCATCTTTTCCACATCTAACGGCGCGTAAGTAAAATAAGAGTACAGCCGTTTTACCGGATTTGAAAACGGAGCGTTCAAAATGTGATATTCATAGGTTTTCCTGCTCCTGCAGCGCCTCGGATGGAAATCCGGCGCCACCTCTTTTGACTCCCGCACCCTGATGTCCTCCGGAAGCCTCTGGTTCAAGGCGTACGGAAGCTTCTCGGCAGGAATGCGGAAACATGTGTCAAACACTGCCAGATTGCAGAGTCCGTGCACGCCCGCATCCGTCCTGCTGGCCCCGATCACCTGTATCTTCTCTCCGGTCAGCTCCGAAAGCGCCCTGTTCAACTCGCTCTCTATGGTGTTCCCGTTTTTCTGCACCTGCCAGCCACAGTACGCCGTGCCGTCGTAGGCCACCGTCAGGCAGATTCTCCTTCTCGCTTCCATGAGCCACAGTCCTTACCTTTCCCGTCTCACATCCGCCGCTTCTGCGTCCCAACCCCTTTTATCACTCCGCTACAGAATCTTTGCCCAAGGCACGATCCTTCCCACTGCAATGCAAACCGCCAGATAGCTGACTATGACCGCATACGCAGCGTAGTCCCGCTTCTCATAATGTAACGGCTTCATCTTTGTTCGTCCGTCGCCGCCCCGATAGCACCGGGCCTCCATAGCCATTGCAAGATCGTTAGCTCTGCGGAAAGCCGAAATAAAAAGCGGCACTAACAGAGGCACCATGCTTTTCGCCTTCTGCAGCAGATTCCCCTCGTCGAAGGACGCCCCTCTGGCCATCTGCGCCTTCATGATCTTGTCCGTCTCCTCCAAAAGGATCGGTATAAACCGCAGCGCAATGGACATCATCATGGCGATCTCATGCACCGGAACGTGAAGTTTCTGCAGCGGCCGCATCGCCCTCTCAAGACCATCCGTCAGATTATTCGGCGTGGTCGTCAGCGTCATAACAGAGGAACCGATGATCAAAAGAGACAGCCTAACCGCCATTTTCACGGCCATGGATATCCCCTCCCTCGTGACCGTAAGTTTCCAAACCTGAAATACCGCTTCCCCCGGCGTCAAAAACAAATTGAATACAAATGTGATCACTAACAGGAACAGGATCGCTTTCATTCCCCGCACCATAAACCGAAAAGGTACGTTGGATATCCTGATCGCAAAAGCTAAAAAAAGTACCGCCACAAGATACCCTACCGCCTGATCCACCACAAACAGGGAACAGATGAATACAAAGGTCGCCATCAGCTTCACTCTGGGATCCAGTCTGTGCACCACAGAGTCCGTCTGATAATATTGTCCAAGCGTAATATCTCTTATCATTTTCCCGTCTCCAAACCCGCAAGAGCCGGAAAAAACCGGCATATCTCCCGCTTTGCTTCCTCTATCGTCGTCACAGCGGTATCCACTGCCCATCCGGCTTTTTTCAGTTCATACATCATATCCGTCACCTGAGGCGCCGAAAGCCCCATTGCCTCCAGTTCGACCTTATGTGCAAAAACTTTTTTCGGCTCGTCGTCATAGCAGATGCTGCCTTTGTTCATCACAAGAATCCTGTCCACATACTCCGCCACGTCGTCCATACTGTGGGACACCAGTATCACCGTGATCCTCCGCTCTCTCCGAATGGAAGTCACAAGATCCAAGATCTCATCCCGTCCTTTCGGATCTAATCCTGCCGTAGGCTCATCCAAAACCAACACCTCCGGCTTCATCGCTAAAACCCCGGCGATAGCTACCCGGCGTTTCTGCCCGCCGGAAAGATCGAAGGGGGACTGATAAAAACAATCGTCCGGCAGCCCCACCTGTTTTAAAGCCTCGAAAGCCCGCAGCTCCGTCTCCTTTTTATCTAACCCCAGATTCTTTGGCCCGAAGCAGACATCCGTAAAGACGTCAGTCTCAAACAATTGATGTTCCGGATACTGAAACACCAAACCGACTTTGCTTCTCAGCTTTTTTTTGCTGTAATCCTTGTCGTGGATATCTTCTCCGTTATAATAAATATTTCCCGACGTGGGCGCAAGCAGCCCGTTCAAATGCTGTACCAGAGTGGACTTGCCGGAACCGGTATGCCCGATCAGACCGATAAACTGCCCGTCCGGTATGACAAGGCTCACATCGTTCAACGCTCTCACCAGAAGTTTTGTCCCGCTGCCGTATTCATATGTCACATGGTCCAAAATCAGTGCCATTTATATTCTCCCGTTTTTCAATGTATCTAACGCTTCCGCCAGTTCCTTTCCCGTCAAAATGCCGGAAGGCAGCGGCAGACCGCTCTTTTGCAGTTCGCAGGCAAGAAGCGTTGCTTTGGGCACGTCCAGCCTCAATTCCTTCAATTTCTCCACCTGCGAAAAGATCTCTCTGGGCGTCCCCTGCATGGCGATCTTTCCTTGATCCATCACAAATACTTTGTCCGCATGGATGATCTCTTCCATATAATGAGTGATCAGGATGACCGTCACTTTCTCCACATCATTGAGCGCCCGCACCGCCCGAATCACTTCTTTGCGTCCCCCCGGGTCCAACATCGCCGTAGGTTCGTCCAGCACGATACACTTGGGATGCATCGCCAATACCCCTGCGATGGATACCCGCTGCTTCTGACCGCCGGAAAGCTTGTTCGGCGCATATTTGCGAAACTCATACATCCCCACTGCTCTGAGGCTTTCTTCCACTCTCTCCCAGATCTCCTTTGTGGGCACCCCCATATTTTCAGGGCCGAAACCCACGTCCTCCTCCACCACCTGTCCGATGATCTGGTTGTCCGGGTTCTGGAACACCATGCCTGCCCGCTGTCTGACATCCCAGAGGTTTTTCTCCTCCTCCGTATCCATGCCGTCAACCCAGACGGTTCCCTCCGTGGGCATCAGGATCGCATTGAAATGTTTTGCCAGCGTGGACTTGCCGGAACCGTTATGGCCCAAAATGGCAATGAACTCTCCGGGCATCACCCCCAGATCCACATGATCCACCGCCGTCGTGATCCCCTCTACGTTTCCTTCCTCGTCACGCCTGATATACTCAAAAACAACATCTTCTGTCTTAATAATCTCCATCGCAATTCCTTACACATATTGTGCGGCACAAAGACTTCTCCCCGGAAGCCCCGCACCCTCCGTTTTTCACTTCACTGATTATACAGGATATCATTCTGAATTACAAGACGTGAAAATGCCGTCATTTCCTACGCTTCCTCAAGCACTGCCTCCTCCACTTCTCTGACTTCCGGTATGGATTTTGCCGCCCCCATTCCGGACACCGCGATGGCCGATGCCTTTGCACAGAGCCTTAGCGCCTCCGGCACCGACAGAATCCCCATAAATAATATTATAAATACTTATATTACAATTTCAACGGTCTTCTCCTAAAAATTATTCTTGATTACAACTTGCAGATAATGTGATACAATTTCCCTATGAGCAAAAATTTTATGAATAAAAAACAAAAAAGAATACTATATAAGAATATGGGGATCCTCCTCGCGCTGACCGCCCTCTGCGCCGTTCTTGCCAGAAGCGGTATTTTTACCGGCGGCGAAACGCTGCAGGATCTTGCAAAAAAGCAGGAACAGGAGACAACTTCTCCGGATCAAAGCGATTCCGTATCCGGCGCTGACAGTCTGCCTGCTTCTGATCAAACAACATCTGCCGTTTCCGCGGAAACTGAAATGGAGCCACAGGATACCCAAGCCGAACAGTCTGAGAATGAAACCATCCCCGAAGAAGGAGAACTTCCCATGGCCGACAGAGTCGTCTATCAGGAAGGATTTTACTACGAATCCTTAAACGATACGATAAAAGAACAGATCACCGGCATTTCCTATCCGGCCGATGATACGGATGCCGCTGTCTCTTACGATATGCTCCGCCATGTAAATCTTCTGTATTATGATTTTAACGGCGAAATACAAACGGGCGAACTGATCTGCCACAAGGCCATCGCGCAGGATCTGACGGAAATCTTTTACGAATTATATGAGATGCGCTACCCCATCGAAAAGATTGCGCTGATCGACGACTATCAGGGGGACGACGAACTGTCTATGCAGGACAATAATACATCCTGCTTTAATTACCGCGCCCTCGCCTCCGGCAAACTTTCCAACCATGCCTACGGACTGGCGATAGACCTCAATCCGTTTTACAATCCTTACGTCACACACCGAAGCGACGGTTCCGTCCATATCGCTCCTGCCGGAAGTGAAGAATACGCCGACAGAGAACAGACCTTTGCCCACAAGATCGACGAGGAGGACCCCGCCTGTCAGCTTTTCAAACAACACGGCTTCACTTGGGGCGGCAACTGGCGTTCTGTCAAAGACTACCAGCACTTCGAAAAGGAACTTTAATCAAACGCTCGCAGCGAAAGAACATCTACCCTTTACATTTTAAATGTGATATAATGGCGGGAGATATATTATTTGTAATATCCGTATTCATAAAGGAGACCCAGCCATGGATAAAATTTCTTTCAATCCTAAATTTATTGCAGACAGGATTACAAGAATCCGCATAGAGCACAACATTTCCGAGTATCAGCTCAGTCTGGATCTCGGTTTCAGCAAAGGCTACATTCAGGCCATCTCTTCCGGGAACATTGTACCTTCTCTGGGCGCACTCTACAAGATCTGCGACTATTTTGACATTACGCCGGCCCAGTTCTTTGCCGGAAATACAAGCGACAGTAAGCTGGTAGAAGATCTGGCCCGCGCAATACGCGAAATGTCGACGGAAGAGCAGTACACTCTCTACCATTTCCTGAAAGGCGGAAAACTGCCTGCCCAAGAGGAGACCTCTCCCTCTAATCCGGAATCACAGGCACCGCGCCTTCCGGAATCGGACAAGTAAATCCCTCCTTCGTCCTATTCTCGAACTCTTTGCGCGCCTGCTGCAGCAGCTCAGGATCCTCAAAAAGGTCTATCGCGCCTGCTGCCAGCACTTTTCCGGCATGAAGTGCGGCTTTGTGCCCAATCTGTGTCCTGTTGCAGGAAACGATCTGCCAACTGTGCCCCGGAGTGCCGTTTGGCCACGCCGCCACATGGATCTGCGCCGTAGGCGTAAGCCAGCTTACATCCCCCACGTCTGTGGAACCCGCTTCAAATGCATCTCCGGTATGGAGAGGCGCCAAAAATGCATTCATAGCATGGCCTGTCTCTTTCTGCTTCCTTTCAACCGACTCTCTCGCCTTCTGATCATATTTCGCCGCAATACCCGGATAATAATGCTGCGTCTGAAACTCCGCCGCCAGTCTGTCCGCATAAGCATTCTCTTCCTCCGAATACTCCGGCACTCCCAGCTTTTCGAAATTATCATAGAGCACGCGTTCCAGCACATGATTACAAACCGTATCCGCGCAGCCGTCGATAAACTTTCTCTCAAAACTTGTCTCCGTCATCAGCGCCGCGCCCTCGGCTATCTTATCCACCCTCTTTTGCAGCTCAACGGCCTCCGCCACACGGTTTGACCTCACCATATAGAGCACACTGGCCTTCGGCTGCACCACATTGGCGCTTAACCCGCCGGTATCTGTGATGGCATAATGGATTCTTGCTCTGTCGCTCATATGCTCCCGCAAAAACTGCACGCCGATATTCATAAGTTCCACCGCATCTAACGCACTCCTGCCCATCTCGGGCGCTCCTGCCGCGTGGGAAGCCACCCCCTTAAAATGATACTGCACCTGAATACAGGAGTTGGAGGAACCCGTCACCACCTCGTTCACATCTTCAGGATGCCAAGTCAGAGCTGCGTCCAGCTCCTTCCAAACACCGTCCCTCGCCATAAAAGCCTTCGCCGCACCGCCCTCTTCGCCGGGGCAGCCGTACAGTATCACCCTGCCGGGGCATCCTGTCTGTTCCAGAAATGCCTTGATGCCGATGGCAGCCGCAAGCGCTCCGGCCCCCAGCAGATTGTGTCCGCAGCCGTGTCCGTTTCCGCCGCTCACAGCCTCTTCTCTCTCCGTGCTCCCCGCTTTCTGCGAAAGCCCTGACAGCGCGTCATACTCCGCCAGAATACCGATCACAGGTTTTCCCTGACCGAAGCTTGCCGAAAAGGCAGTCTCAATGCCGGCAATTCCCTTTTCCACCTGAAATCCCTCTTTTTCCAACTCCTCACAGTACAGAGCACAGGATCTGTATTCCTGCAGCGATAATTCCGCATACTCCCAGATACTGTCCGCTACATGGGAAACGATATCCTTCTTTGCTTCAATCGCGGCAATGGCCGCCTGCTTTTCCGGTGTCATGCTTTGTATCCTCCGAATTTTTTACAATACTTTCGACAAAAACTCCCGCAGTCTCGGACTCTTCGGATGTTCAAAAATTTCTTCAGGGCTTCCCTGCTCTACCAAAAGACCGTCCGCCATAAATAACACTCTGTTTCCCACTTCTCTGGCAAAGCCCATCTCGTGGGTGACCACAACCATCGTCATGCCCTCTTTCGCCAGTCCTTTCATAACGTCCAATACCTCGCCGACCATCTCCGGATCCAGCGCGGAAGTAGGCTCGTCAAACAACATAACGTCCGGTTCCATTGCCAACGCCCGGACAATGGCCACACGCTGCTTCTGCCCGCCGGAAAGCTGGATCGGATAATCGTTCGCCCGATCTTTCAATCCCACTCTGTCGAGCAGAGAAAGAGCCTTCTGCTCCGCCTCCGCCCGGTTCATCTTTTTTACCTTTATGGGCGCAAGCGTCATATTTTCCAGAATCGTCATATGGGGAAACAAATTAAAATGCTGAAATACCATTCCCATCTTCTGACGCAGATGATCAATGTTCAGTTTTACCGTCTCGCCCTTCTCATTTGTGTATTTGTTCTTTGTAATATCATATCCCTCAAACAAAATCGAACCGCCCGTGGGTTCTTCCAAAAGATTCAGACTGCGAAGAAAAGTTGATTTACCGGAACCGGAAGGTCCGATCACTACCACCACATCGCCAAAGTCGATATCCACCGTCACGCCGTCAAGGGCTCTGATCTTATCGCCGTGGTAATGCTTTTTCAAATCCTTTACCTGTATCAGGCTACCTCTTGTCTCCATGACTCATTCTCCTTTCAAAGTAAGCGATCAGCTTGGATGTTGGGAAGCACAGGCAGAAGTAGATCGCTGTTGCCACAAGCAACGGTTCTATAATCACAAACGTCGCACCTTTCACCGCATTCACCGCAGACATGATGTCCTGCACACCGATGGTATATGTAATGGCTGATTCCTTGATAATAACAACAAACTCATTGGCGATGGCCGGCAAAATATTTTTCAGTGCCTGCGGCAGAATGATGTAGCGCAGATTCTGCGTCTGGGAAAGCCCGAGAGATCTTGCCGCCTCCGTCTGTCCGCCGTCTATGGACTGGATACCCGCACGGATGATCTCACAGAGATATGCGCCCGAGTTCATGCCAAGGGCCACAACGCCGGGGAAAAACCTGCTGAACTTAATAAAACCGAACACCTGAAAATTCGGCAGTTGGATCATACCAAACACGCCGAAGTAAATGATAAAAATCTGTACGATAACAGGAGTGGAACGCAGAATCTCCACATAAGCCGTGGCCAGAAAATCCAACGGGTTAAATTTACTGAGTGCCAAAAGAAAACCGTGCTCCCTCTGACGCCCTTCCTTGTCTGTACTTAAAAAGCGAAAAGGTCTGACATTGGACATACGCATCAACGCCAAAACAAGGGCCAGACAAAAGCCAATCACCACCGTAAACAAGGACAGTAAAACCGTGACTAAAAGTCCCTGCCAGAACAGTTCCGCATAGGGGGCAATCTTTGAAAAATTAGATAGCTTGATAAATGAATCCATGAAGTATTCCTCTCCTAAGTCTTTATATAAGCAACAGCCACGTGCTTCGCAAGCGGCTTTATGCTAACCAACAGCCACGTGCTTCGCAAGCGGCTTTATGCTAGTGAAAATCCTCCCCGTTTCCGGGGAGGACTTATTCCTCTATTTTCAGGTGCCCATGCTGCTTATTCCTGTATCTGGCCTTCCTCGTCCAGCAACCCTTCGTAGGTATTGCCTGACGCAAGTTCGTTTGCTTCCGCCACAAACTTGTCCATGGAACCGTCCTCCATAGCTTTAGCGATCGCCTTGTTCACCGCCTCAAGAAGCTCTGCATTGCCTTTGCTCACACCTATGGAAGAGCCCGCCACATCATAGGGAACATCCAGCACGATCTCCAAATCAGGATAGTTTTTCTGGTAGCTCTCCGCCACAGCCGTCTCAATGTAGGCTGCATCCAGTTTGCCGCTAAGCAGCTCACTGATAATGTCCGTCACTTTGGGAAGCGCCACGATATCCGCATCCGGTGAATTTTTGTTCGCCAGATCCATCTGAATGGAGCCGGTCTGTGCGCCGATCGAGACATCCGGTACATTGCATGCCTCAAAGGTGTTCAAGGTAGCGGCGTTCGCCTTAACTGTGACAAGAGACTGTCCGCCGTAATAGTAGATATCGGAAAAGTCCATCGCATCCTCACGAGCCGGATCCGGCGAAAGACCTGCCATGCCGAGATCTACGGACTTCGTCTGCACCTCGCTTAAAACGCCGTCGAAATCCATCGTAACCACTTCCAGTTCCAGTCCCATATCGTCTGCTATGTACTGCGCCAACGCCATATCGAAGCCGGCAAGTTCCGGCGTTCCGTCTTCGCCGATGGCATAAAACTCATAGGGAGCAAAGTCTGGGCTGGTAGCCACTGTCAGAACGCCCTCAGTCACGGTAAAACCGCCGCCATCACTGCCGCCGCCACAGGCTGTGAGTCCTGCTGCCATAGCTGCAGCCGTCAATACTGCCAATACTTTCTTTTTCATAATAATTCTCCTCTCCTCTTTTATGCATTTTTATGTATAAATATTAGTTTTTAACATCTTTTATACATTATAGCGTTTTTTTCTCATTTGACAAGAGGAAAATCAAAATTATTTTAAATATACCATCCCGCCCTACGGTAACTCCGCTATGTATTCACGTTCTGCAATATGTTCATTGTGGGAATATAAGGCAATAATAAAGAAAAGAACAAAAAGGGGGGAGATTGTGTACAATTACGATGTCTTGTGGCGCACTATGAAAGATCGCGGCATTACAACTTACAGCCTGATCAACCACTACAATATCAGCAGCCACACTATGAGCAATATCAGACATAACCAAAATATCACCATGGAAACCTTGCATAAACTCTGCCAGATTCTGCATTGTCAGGCCAGCGATGTCGTTGAGATCACTTTCAGCGAAGAAGAGGATCTTTATTATGCTGAAATAAAAAACAGACCTTATTGATTTGAAACCCTCAAGGAACAGGTCTCATTTTTGTGCCCTTTTTTAGAGAAATTCCTTCTATTCAGGCAATCGAGATACCGTCTGCCGAACGCGGCAATACGCAGCCGACAGTCAGGCAGACTGGTTCTCGTCAGTTTTTTAATGAAGCTCCCGCTCCAGCCGGGACAAAACCTCTTCCCGATAGGGAATCGAAGGCACCGCCCCCTTTCTGCTTACAGTAATGGCAGAGGCCATGGCGCATCTGCGGAGAATTTCTTTCACGGGAACCCCTTCCGATACGCCTGCCAGAAAATAACCTGTAAAAGTATCTCCGGCCGCGGTTGTGTCCACAGCTTTCACCGGAAAGGCGGGCTGAAAAATTTCCTGATCCCTGTCGGCATAGATTGCCCCCTTCACCCCAAGAGTCAGCAGGAAAGACGCCTCCGGAAACTTCTCTTTCAGCCCGACAAGAATATTCCTCTCCTCCTTCTCCCCGGTGATCTGACTTCCCTCCACCTCGTTCAGCAGAAAAACCGATATTTTCCGAAGATCAACCTCCTCCAGCCTGCTATTAAAAGGAGACGGATTCAAAGCAATCCGCATTCCCCGCGCATATGCCCTGTCCACAATACAGGGCAGCAGATTGATCTCATTTTGCAGCAGCAGAATATCTTCCGGGCCGAAGTAAGACAAAACCTCCTCTACAAAGGTTTCCGTCAGCGCCTGATTGGCGCCGCCAAACAGCAGAATACTGTTCTGTGCATTTTTATCGACCTGAATCACCGTATGCCCTGTGGGTACATCCACAACACGAATAAATTCCGAACGCACTCCGAACTCCCTGCATGCATCCAGAAATGCGGTGCCGTCCCGTCCGATCATTCCGGCATGATAGACTTCGGCGCCGGCTTTCGCCAGAGAGCAGGACTGGTTCATGCCCTTTCCCCCCAGAAATATATTTCTGGAATCGCTGCTCTCCGTCTCTCCGGGTTTTATGATATGGTCCACCGAATAAACATAATCCAGATTCAGCGAACCGATGTTCAAAATTCTCATAGCTGTGTATCCTTTTCTTTAAAAACCGTCACCCGCGATACCACTACCAGGAAATCACCTTTGACAGACCGTATGTCTTCATCTCCGCAATCCTGCAGCCGCCTCCCACCGCTTTTACAGATAACTTCGTCTCACCTTCTGCGGAGAAAACATTATTCGTCATTACCGTGCGCCCCTCATCCGCGTAGATTTCCATGGAGCTGCTGTCCAGAAATGCCCGGATCCTGATCCTGTCCTTACCGGCAGATTCAAAACTGCACTTCCTCGCCAGCGCTTCCATCGTGCCCGACTTTGTCCGGTCAAAGATCAGATCTCCCTTTTGCAGATCCATAATCAGTTTTGTGGATTGTTCCCCCACTCCCCTGAGTTCAAATTCAATGGCGCGGACAGAGGACGTCACTTCCAGTTGAGCCTCGATCTCACAATGTATGTTATCATCGCCGGCCTGATAGAAGAAAGGCTCCGAATCCTTCAGCTCCACTCCGGCATAGGTCCGTCCGTTCCCTGTTCTTAACAGTTTCACTTCATCGGCCGGTTCAAACTTCAGCCTGCCGTCGTCACACAGCGAAAGGACCCTGGGCAGCGAAATACTGCCGCACCATTTTGCGTCGCTGGTGTCATATTTGAGATGATTCCAGGGCATAAACGGCCATGAGCCGATCCACCCGAACATCAGCGTGCGATTTGTGTGATCGGTAAAGATCTGGGGCGCATAATAATCAAATCCCCAATCCACTTCCCCCATGACGTTCCAGTGAAACCTGCCCACTTCATAGTCAAAGGTCCCCGTCAGATAGACGCATTTTCTCCGGGGCATACCCATCGGCGAATAGATCAGCACGAATTTATCCCCCAATTGGAAGAAGTTCGGGCATTCCATCATTGTTCCCAGCTCGCCGCGGCTTTCAACCAGGTCGTTCACATACTCCCAGTCAACCAGATTCCCCGATCTGTGGAGAAATACCTTTCCGTACCCGTTGCCGGCATATGTGGACTCCTCCAGCAGGGCGCTCCTTCCCTGCGTCCCGCCGGTAACCATATAATAGAAATCGCCATGCTTCCAGACCTTCGGATCGCGGAAATCATGAGGGTTCGTGCCCTCCGGCGCTTCCCCGATAACCGGATTTCCCTCATACTTTGTATAATGCATGCCATCCTTTGAAACAGCCATGCACTGCACCTGTTTTTCTTCATTGCAGCCGGTATAGAATACTTTTATCTCACCGTCTTCATAGATGGCGCTGCCTGTAAAAATTCCGCCGCCCTCCCAGCCGTCATATTCCTCGCTGGGGGCAATGCCTTCGCCGCACATCTCCCAGTGCACCATATCCCTGCTCACCGCATGCCCCCAGAACATCTGTCCCCAGGTTCCCTGATAGGGCTGATGCTGGCAGAACATATGATAGACGCCGTCCGCATATACAAGACCGCAGGGATCATTGATCCATCCCGACGGCATCATGAAGTGGTAGTGTTCCCTCCATCTCGAATCCCGGATAGCGGGATTATGCTCTTTCATGTAATTATTTACTTCTTCCAATACCTTTTTATGTATTTCGTTACTCATTTTATTATACCTCAACAGTCAAGTTCTGAACAATAGTTTCAAGTTTCTCAAGTTTCACCTGCGCCCCGAGCTGTTCCACAGCCTTACTGCCGGCATAATTGCCGAGGGCGCAGCATTTCTCCGGATCATAGCCCAGCGTAATTCCCGCAATAAACCCGGAGACAAACGCGTCGCCCGCCCCGGTGGTATCTGCACAGTCGGCAGGATACGGGGGGATCCTGCGTAATGTTCCGTCTCTCAAAAGCACGGATCCTGCTTCCCCCATTTTGATGCAGACCGTCTGCACCTGTTCCGATTCCAGTATTTTCAGGCATTCCTCCGCCTCTGCGGCTCCGGTCATATTGCGCGCTTCTCTGATGCTGGGCAAAAACACATCCAGATGTGCGAAAGCCTCCTTCATATTTCTCATTGTGGTCCTGTCCACTTCTCCGGTCACATCAAGAACCGTCTTAAGCCCAAAGCGCTTTGCGCGCGCAAACAGGCCGGCAAGGCTTTCCCCCTCAAATGCTGGAAGATCACCGACGCTCCCGATATAGAGAATATCAAAATCCTTCAGGATATCGTCTGTGACATCGGAAGGCCGCAGCTTATGGCAGGCTCCTTTTCTGGAGATAAAACACCTCTCTCCGGCATTTGAAATCAGCACGGCGCTCCTGGCCGTTTCCTCCTTCCCTGTACGGATCAGATCCGTCCCCAGATCCTTTTCTTTCAGGCAGTCCATGATATATCTGCCGAAAAAATCTTCTCCCACCGCACTCATCAGGGACACGGATACTCCCATCTCCCGCAGATTCACCGCAACATTGCATGCATCGCCGCCGATGTTCACAGTAAGCGCATCCGCTGTGCAGGTATCCAGTTTGAGGACAGCGCGGTCCACCGGTTTCACCAGCAGATCACATACCGTCAGCCCCACACACAATACTCTCATAAAGTTTCCCCCTGCATTTTGTCCGCAATCGCCGCCTGATCGGGATCAAACAGTCTCATCCTGCTCTCCGCAAGTCTCTCCCCCGCCAGCATTCCCTCTCTGAAAAGCCGGTACACATCATACCGGAAATCCGGACTCTGCTGCTCTGCGGAGATCTGTCTGCCAAATGCGGCAATAAATTCCGTGCAGATATTGACCTTGGCTATACCGTTTCGGACAGCCTCCCTGATCTTATCTTCCGGAGTGCCCGATCCCCCGTGCAATACCAGCGGAATGGCGACCTTTCCGGCAATTTCACGCAGTCTGCCGATGTTGATCTCCGGCGTTTTCGTATAGAAACCGTGAGCTGTACCGATGGCAACGGCCAGGCTGTCAATGCCTGTTCTCTCCGCAAATTCCGCGGCCTGGCAGGGGTCTGTCTGAAGATCCGTGCCTTCTACGGCGCCTTCACTGCCCGCCAGGGTTCCCAGTTCCGCCTCTGTGGAAGCGCCGTACTTTCCTGCAAGTTCCACCACCTTTCTCGTGATCGCCACATTCTCCTCAAAGGGCAGGGACGACGCATCGATCATCACGGAAGTAAAATCCGCCTCCAGCGCCTTTTCAATCTCTTCATAACTCTCTGCATGATCAAGGTGCAGGGCGACGGGCACAAGAGGATACCTTTCCGCCACCATTTCCGCAATCCTTCTGGCATTTCGATATCCGTCCAGATAGTCCCTTTCAAAATGTCCGATCTGCAGGATCGCAGGGACTCCAAGCCTGTCTGCCGCGGACACCACAGCTCTTGCGGAGTCATAGGACCAGAATTCGAATGCGCCCACCGCATATCCCCTTTTTCTTGCATCAGTCAGAATTTCTTTCATCGTAACCAGCATAATTCCCTACTCCCCGCCTTTCCTCTCCGATATGCGCAACGCTCTTATTCTCAGCCCGGACACTTTGTTTTCCTTCTTCACATAATCAATAAAGACTGCCAGCAGCACGACAACGCCTTTCACAACATACTGCCAGGAGGAATCAATTCCCATCAGATTCATACCGTTGTTCATAATGCCGATCACCAGACATCCGATCACCGTGCCGCCCACGGTGCCCACCCCGCCGGTCATGCTGGTCCCGCCAAGCACCACCGCCGAGATCGCATCCATTTCCGCACCGGTACCCACGTTGGGCTGACCGGAGTATGTTCTGGTACAGGTGAGGATCCCCGCCAGGGCCGCCATAAATCCGGAAATAACAAAAACAAAGAAAATAACCCGTCTTACGTTGATTCCCGTGTATTCCGCCGCCTGTCTGTTGTCTCCCACCGCATAGATGTTGCGGCCGAATTTCGTTCTGTTTAAAATCAATCCGCAGAATACCACGGCAAACACAATAAATACAAACTGAATGGGCAATTCTCCGAACAGACGTCCCTCCCCCAGAAAAGAGTACAGCGCATCGTCCACCAGAATCGTTTTCGAGTGGGTGTAGACCCTGATTGCCCCTCGCCCGATATTCATGGTGGCCAGAGTCACAATAAAGGGCGGAATCTTTGTCCTTGATATCATGATTCCGTTCAATCCTCCCACTGCCGTTCCGATCAGGATGGCCAGCAGAATGGCCGCCACAGAGTTCATATTGTTAAATGTAATGAAACCGGCGCTCAGACAGCCTGATATCGCGATAATGGAACCTACCGACAGATCAATGCCGCCAATGATAATCACCAGTGTCATCGCGCATGCCAACAGGATATTCACCGATATCTGTCTGATCACATTTGTAAGATTGCTCACCTTCAGGAAGGCGGGCTGTGTTAAAATCAGAAAAACTATCATGCAGAACAGGCCGATCAGAATACCTGAGTTTCTCCTGATAAAATTGATCAGTCCCGTCAGGCACCCTTGCAGTTTCCGAAAAAAGCTCATCTTCATCACCTCCTTAATTTGTTGCAAGCGTCATTATCGTTTCCTGCAGAAAATCCTTTTTTTCCAGCATACCTGTGGTATGTCCGTCGCAGAACACACAGATCCTGTCACTCATATTGATCAGTTCCGCAAGTTCCGAGGAAACCAGTATCACGGACACGCCGTTGTTCGCAATTTTGTCGATCAACTGATAGATCTCGGCCTTTGATTTTACGTCCACGCCTCTGGTGGGTTCATCCAGGATCAGTATTTTTTCGGCCGACAGAACCCATCTCGCAATCAGTATCTTCTGCTGGTTGCCGCCGCTCAGTTCCGACACGCTCTGATCCACGCCTCTGGATTTGATCGAAAATTCCGCTATCTTTTCGGAAACCATTTTCTGTTCCTTTACTCTGTCAATTTTCAGCATACGGATCAGTTCGCCGAGTCTGTTGATGGTAATATTGTAGTCCACGCTCTGCTGAAGAAATAATCCCGACAGCTTACGGTCCTCCGGAACATATCCCAGGCCTGCCCTGATAGCCTCCTGCAGGGAACCAAAGCAGACATCCTTTCCTTCTATTTCTACCGTCCCGCCGGTTCTCCCTGTCAGTCCCATAATACACTGCATCGTTTCCGATCTTCCGGCGCCCACCAGTCCGGCGCACCCGAGGATCTCTCCCCTGCGCAGATCAAAAGTAACGTCTTTCACCAGGCGTCCATCCGCAAGATGTTCTACCTTCATAATCGTTTCAAGCGCCGGATGGTTGGTTCTGTAGTAATAATTCTCGATCTCCCGGCCCACCATCATCTGAACCAGTTCATCCTTGTCGGTCTTCCCGGTATCCACCGTGTCAATGTACATACCGTCTCTCAGAACCGTGATCTTATCGGTGATATCAAACAGCTCATTGAGCTTATGGGAAATATAAATAATTCCCACTCCCTCCTTTTTCAGCCTCTCTATCATAGAGTACAGCAGTTCAACTTCCGACTGGGACAGCGACGAAGTAGGTTCATCCATAACCACGATCCTGGCGCCGAAAGAAATTGCTCTCACGATCTCTACCATCTGCTGCTGCGCAATGGTAAGTTCTCTCAGAATCTGATCCGCCTTTATGCCGAGGCCGTATTGATCCAGCAGTTTCTGCGCCTGTGCAAGCTGCTTTTTCAGGTCTGCAAATCCAAACTTATTTACTATTTCCTGCCCCATATAAATATTTTCCGCCACCGAAATATTCTGCCCCAGCATCAGCTCCTGGTGGATAATGCGGATCCCGTGTTTCTTTCCCTCGTCCGCCGTATTGATCTGTACGGCCTGGCCCTCCACAATGATTTCTCCGGAATCTTTTGAGTAGATGCCGGTAAGGATCTTCATCAATGTTGATTTCCCCGCTCCGTTTTCCCCCAACAGTCCCAGCACTTCCCCGCGGTGTAAAGTCAGATCCACATCGGACAGTACCTGATTGCTGCCAAACTTCTTATTTATGCCTTTCATCTGCAGTATTACTTCCGGCATATTGCATCCACCTCCCGACTAAATATTTTCCAGACGCCCGGCAAAGCCGGGCGCCTGATCCGGCTTTCTGTCAGCATGCCGTATAAAGAACCTTAAAGCACGGCATCGAACTCAGACAGATTTTACTGCCAGTCGCCGGGATACTGTTCCACATTGGTTGCATCGATTGCAAAGCTCGGAATAAATATTTCTTTCTCAATCTCCTCGCCGTTTATCAGCTTGTAAGCCGCCTCGGCGCCCTTATAACCGATGGTTTCAGGAGACTGTGCGGGAGAACACTTCCAGACACCGTCCACGCCGTCTTCTCTGAACGCCGCTTTGGATTCCGGTCCGCCGTTCACGCTGTAAAGAGAAACATCCAGCCCCGAGCTTTTGATTGCCGCATAAGCGCCCTGCGCACTGTCGTCGCAGATAACAAAAATCGCCGTGAGATCCGGATGAGCCTGCATAACGTCCTCAGCAACAGATTTTCCCTTATCAGGCGTTACTCCCGCTTCCAACTGCGCCACGACCTCAAATCCGTGGTCTTTAATTGCATCATAGAAACCGGTTGCACGCTGAACCGCCGCATCATTGATGGGATAGTCAAGAATGGCAACCTTACCGCCTTCAGGATTATTCTTAACAAGGGCTTCGCCTGAAATAAAGCCTGCCTCATAATTGTCCGTTGCGATAAATGCATCGATCATATCATATGCTTCCACTGCGGAGTCCACATTGATGACAGGAATTTCCGCATTTTTCAGCAGCTTCAGCGCAGGAGTTGCCGCCACAGCGTCCACGGGACAGTAGATGACCGCATCCACGTCCTGGGCAATAAAATCTTCGATGACGCCCATCTGATAGTTCGCATCGCTTCTGCCATCCACGTTGATGATCCTTCCGCCGTTCTCTTCCACATATTTTTCCACACCGCTGATAACGCCGTCAAAGAAACTGCTTGAGCAGTGCATGGACAGACCGATAACCGGTCCTTCCGCATTATCTGTATCATTTTCTGCCGGCGCCTCCGCTTCTGTCTCTTCCTCATTGCTGTCATTCTCCGCCGGCGTCTCTGTCTCTTCTACGCTTTCGCCTGTCTGAGCCTGACCGCCTTCTTCCTTATTTCCGCATCCGGTCAGAACCATTCCGCATGCCAGTACCGTTACAAGAGCTAATGCAATTCTTCTTTTCATAATAAGATTCTCCTTTTCTCCATATTTTTACTTCTGTTTGACTTCGTTTTTAATTTATGTTCTTTCATCCCATGCCGCAATTGGGCTGATTTCCTCCTTTCCCTATTTTGTATCCGGAAACGCTTCCACTATGCTTTAAATTTTTGCAGTACCCAGATCTCAGTGAATTTTGTGAAAATTCCTTCTTTTGAATGACCTGCAGATCTGTTTACTGCAATTGTTTCTTCTAAAATCTAAGGATCTGTTAATTTTCCTGCTTATGATAACAGGCGTAAAACAAATTGATCGGATATAGAACTTCCCTTTTTATGGAAGCGTTTCCATCTTTGTTAAAAATAATATAAACAACAAAATCCGGCGGCTTCGGAAATTGTGTTTATTTTGCACAATCTAATTATAGAATGCGAAGATTCATTTGTCAACAATTTTTATTTTAAATCTTATACCGGATGTAAAGCAGGAATTTTCCCCGTTCTTTCTCATCTTCTTTCGAATATCGCTTGCATTTTACATGCATTGCCCCTATAATAATGACTAAATCAATAAAAAATCAGAGGTTTCAACAGGAAAAAGAGTGAAAAATCATGGCCAGTATCAAGGATGTTGCAGAGTATGCCGGCGTCGGCATTGGAACCGTTTCCAGATATCTTAACAATAATGGATATGTTGCAGAAAATACCCGCAGGATAATTCAACAGGCAGTTACTGAACTGGGATATACTCCCAACCAGTTAGCCTGTAATCTGGCACGGAATAAATCCATGCTGGTGGGCATTATTGTGCCGGATATCGAGCATCCGTTCTTTTCCTCCTTTACCCGCTACGTTGAAAAGCACCTCTACGATCACGGTTACAAGGCGCTGATCTGCAATACGGTGGGGATCAGTGACAGAGAAAAGAATTATATTGAAATGCTTGACCGGAATATTGTTGACGGAATCATTACCTGTTCCCAGATTCTTGATAATTCGCTGTATCTCACCACGCAAAAGCCCGTTGTTGCCCTGGATCACTATTTCTCCCCTGACATTCCCATGATCTATTCAAACCATAAAAGGGGCGGTGCTCTGGCTGCTCAGTTGATCGCGGAAGCCGGATGCAAAAATGTGATCCAGTTTATGACGCCTTCCTCGATCAGCACGCCTTCCAACGACAGGCACAGCGTTTTTATGGACATATTAAAGAAAAGGGATATCTGCGTGACTTCCTGTGAAAGTGAATGGAATGTATTTGATTACAATTATCTGTATGAAACATTCAAAAAGAAAATCGAGAGTTCCAGGCACATCGACGGGATCTTCGCCGCAGATCTGGGCGCTGTCTGCTGTCTCAATATTCTGCAGGAAAAGGGGATAAGCGTTCCCTCGGAAGTGAAGATCGTCGGCTACGACGGCCTGAATATTACCAATTACACCACCCCGAAAATCACTACGATCTGCCAGAATATTGACAGGCTGGCTTCCTCCTGCGTGGATATCGTTCTCAAAAAAATCAATAACCAGACAGATTTCCCCTCCGAGATCGTCTGGGATGTAGCGGTCAAAAAGGGAGGATCTATCTGATTGCCATTTTCCCGCTGCTCTCTTTTCTCTCTTATTTCTATTCGATGATGCTCACTTTCCCGAAAAATGCACGTCGTTTCTTTAGGAACCATAAGCGCCCGCTTCTCATAAGTTATATTATGCTTGCAGCTAAGCTGCTCACAGATTTTCTAATTTCCCAAAGTAATCAGAAGGAGGACTATATCATTTATGGCTATCGGTTATTTGACTATACAGGCCCGGACTGCCCACGACGCACTTCCGCTTAGCGGAGCACAGATCTGGATCATGGATGGTCAGGAAAAAAGTATTTATCATTTAACAACAGACGAAAGCGGAGAAACAGAGCAAATTGCTTTGGAAACGTTGGACAGATCCCTGTCTTTAGATCCTGATTTTCAAGGAATCCCCTATATCAGTTATCATGTTCTTGCGTTTGCAAGGGGCTTTAATTCGGTCCACATTTCCGGTATTCCGATTCTGGAAGGCGAGACAGCCATTCAGCCCATAGAATTCGTTCCGATGCTTGGGACGCAGCGTATCCCTACCGTAACGGAAATTCAGATCAGTCCCCCCGCTGTGTCCATGACCGGGCAGCGCCATCAGGATATACCCGATACGAATCCCCAAGTGCTTAGACAGGTGGTCATCCCAAATCCAATTACTGTACATCTCGGAGCTCCAAACTCCGTTTCGGCCAATGTTCAGGTATCCTTTCCCGATTATGTGAAGAATGTTGCCAGCAGTGAAATTTATCCCACATGGCCGGAAGCATCCCTGAGAGCAAATATTTATGCAATTATCACTTTTGCATTAAATAGAATTTATACTGAATGGTATAGAAGTCGCGGCTACAGTTTTGATATAACAAACAATACCGGCTATGACCAATACTTTATATACGGGCGCAATATCTATAAATCCATCAGTCTGATCGTAGATGAAATTTTTAATGAATATGTACGCAGAGAGGGACAGATCGCCCCCTATTTTACATCCTTCTGCAACGGAACCACCGCAACCTGTCCCGGGTTATCCCAGTGGGGGACGGTCACTCTGGCAAATCAGGGATTAAACCCTTTGCAGATACTGCATTCCTACTACCCTAAGGATGTGGAAATCGCAGAGACTAATATTGTCACCGGTGTTGTGTCCTCCTACCCCGGCACTGCCCTCAAAACAGGAAGCGCCGGCCTTGACGTGCAGACGATCCAAACCTATCTGGAGAGAATCAGACGCAATTACCCCGCAATTCCCGCAATCACCGACGAGGCAGGCGTATTCGGAGAAAGCACAAAGGCTGCGGTCGCCAAATTCCAAAGTGTTTTCAATCTATTGTCCGACGGTATAGTGGGGAAAGCCACCTGGTATAAGCTTTCCTATCTGTATACCTCTGTGACCAGACTTGCCGAGCTGGACAGCGAAGGAACTTCCCTCGGGATCGGAACTGTTCCTCCCTCCTCCATTCTCCGCCTCGGTTCTTCCGGACAGGATGTCATAACGCTGCAGTATCTATTGAATGTAGCGGCTGAATTTCATTCCGCGGTTCCGGCTCCCTCTCAGGACGGAAATTTCGGCCCGCAAACGAGGGAGGCAGTTGAGGCTTTCCAGCGAGAGGAAGGGCTTGTGCCGGACGGCGTGGTTGGGCCGCTCACATGGCAGGCACTGTATGATACTTATCTTGGCGCGGAGGATGTCATTCCTCCGGCTCCCGATACGGGGATCACAGAGTACGTTGTCCGCTCGGGGGACACTCTTTGGCTGTTGGCACAGCGCTTTAACACCACAGTGGACGCGATCAAAAAACTCAACGGCCTGACCGGGGACGATCTTCAGATCGGGCAGGTTCTGCAAATCCCTGCACCGGAATCCTCAGGCGGATCTTACTTTGAATATATCGTCCGCTCCGGAGATACCCTCTGGCTCTTGGCGCAGAGATACGGCACAACGGTTGATGCCATCCTGAATCTGAACGGTCTGCCCGACAGCAATCTGAGCATCGGCCAGATACTCAAAATCCCCTCTTCCGGAACGACGCCCGCCCCGTATTTTGAATATACCGTCCGTTCCGGAGATTCCCTTTGGCTCTTAGCTCGGAGATATGGCACGACAGTTGACGCTATCAAAAGCTTAAACAACTTAAGCGGCGACAGGCTAAGTATCGGTCAGATCCTGCGGATCCCCAATGATTGAAAGAATCTAAGATAAGATTCTGAAGATGTAAACCTCTAAACTACCGTAAGACATCTTGGCTTAAACATAAAGCTAATCGGAAATATTGTATGACCAGCCGGATTACAGCGGCTGGTCATTTTTTAATTTAATGTTTCTGTGACCCCAAATTTCAAACTCACATATTGGATCATAAAAATTGAAACTATTTGTCAGACTGGTTACTCTAACTTGTATAAAACAATAACAAGAGGCGGGGAAAGGAGGAAAATACGGATATGTTTAGTTTTAAGCATATTACAAAAGAACAGTTTGCAAGCTGTTGGGAAGCTTCCAGAGAAAAATATTACAGGCTCGCATACTGTTATACAAAAAATGAACAAGATGCGCTGGAAATACTTTCAGAAGCTACCTATAAAGGCTACTGTCATCTGCATCAGCTGAAGCAGCCTGAACATTTTGACACTTGGATGAGCCGAATTATAATCTTTGAAGCATATCATTTTTTTAATAAGAAAAAAAGATGGGTTTCTTATGAGGAATATATGGAGTCACCTGATGAAAATATGTTCCGTAAGGTAGAGGAAAACTTAGATGTATACCGGTGTCTGGATAAACTGTCCGCCGAAGAAAGGACTCTGCTGATTCTGAAATATTTTGAGGAACGGAGTTTTAAGGAAATTGCAGAAATTCTTTCTATATCAGAAAATACGGTAAAAACAAAAACATATCGGTTGTTAAAGAAAATTCGAGAGGAGGAATCTTATGGGAATTGACAGGAAGAATTACGAAAACATAGAAATTCCAATGGAGCTTTCCGATGTTTTAGCAAAGACAGTAATGCGTAAAAAGCTTGCTACAGTGAGGAAGTTTGCCGGAATTGTGATGGTTTTTGCCGTCCTTCTGGTATCGTCTAATACGCCGACTGTCTATGCGGCTCTTTCGGAAATTCCGGTTATAGGAGATGTGGTAAAAATATTCCATATTGGTTCCGGAGGCAAGACTTCTGACGGCCTGAAAATGGATACGGCTGCAGAAAACGAATATCTAAAGCTGATATTTAACCAAAACACAGCGGCAAAGGAACAAGCGGTTAACGCACCGGTGTATAATGTGGAAGAATATGCCGCCCCAAATCGGGTTGTCATCACAGTTAACGGGATACGCAGCTATGATCCGGAGGCATTTATACAGGAGGCTGAAAAAAATCCTTATGTGAAAGCCGCGTACAGAGAAATCCTTCTGGATGATTCTGCCATCCGTATTGTAGTAGAACTGCAAAGAGATACAGGATTTGAGGTGACAGAATACAAAGAACCGGCCTCACTGGAACTGCGTCTGTTCCCACAGCCTGAGGAAGAACGGGAAATCTGGTTTATCCGCAGCCGTAAAATGGATATGTCGGAGGAGCTGACTCTTATGTCGGAACTGTTTGCCGACAGCAACGGGGCAATCGCAGGGACACAGGACGGTCGCTATATTTTTTGCATCGGGGAATTTGAGACAGAAGAAAAAGCCCTGCAGGCTTTGCAGGCAATGGAAGAAAACCTTATATCAAAATATTCTTTTTCCGTAGACCACTGTATCAGCAGTGAAAGACCGGAATAAAAAAACAAACTAGCGAGGAGGATTTATGAATATGAAAAAGATATTATATACAGGAATTGGTATGGGACTTGCAATAGCCTTAAGCGCATGCGGGGGAAATCCTAACACGCAGGACAATTCCTCAGAACCGCAGGCAACGGAACAGCCGGCAGGGATTACAGAAACTCCTGCAACGGGAGCAGTGGAGGAAACGGATAACGAACCGGGTAATACAGAGGAAATAATCGGGAATTTTCTGAATATGCTGGGTAAAACAGATGCCGAAACAGTAGATATCATGAAAGGTGAACAAAATATTGCGGAAGACGGCACACTGATTGGCAGAATATATGGAGTGGAATTGTTTGACGAAAAAGTGACTGCGGGAACACTTTATGATGTGGAGCAGCGTGTGACCATAGTTACCATGCAGCTTGAAAATCCGGATGCGGGGATATATGAGGAAGCTCTGACAAAACTTTTAGAGCAACCGGAAGAACAGGCGGCTGCAGAAAGCGAAACAGGTTCGACTTGGGTTGCATGGAATAAGGACAATAAAGAAATCCGCCTATACCAGTCATACGGTATCGTGTCTCTGGAATTTCAGCTTCTTTCAGATGTACCGGAATATTCTCTGCAATAACCTGATACATGATATGGAAAGCGAGAATTACCTGACTTTAAAATCTCAGGAAGAATGATAATGGAACAGCCGTTGATGAACACCGGATGCACCCCAAAAACAGCCGTCTCAGGAACCATAATTCCAACAACGGCTGTTTCCATCTTCTCTTCACCGGGCAATCTTGTGCATAACTCTATCTCATCACCTTTTCAAGCAGCGTTTTATAACTATCCACCACATCGTACACAATGTTCCCGTCAGATATTGCTTTAAAATGTTCTCTGGCGCAATGGATTTTAGATTCCTCGATCAAGCGCAGCTGCATGGAATCCATGGATCCTTTCGTTTCCGCCACAAAATAAATATGCTTGACCGTGCCCTCGTAAAACGCGATCGCCCAGTCAGGGTTATAACGTCCCACAGGCGTTGAAATATAAAATCCATCCGGCAGTTTCACATAGACTGCCACATTCGCATTCGTATCAAGATCGGCGGCAAAATCCCGCTCATTCGAAGAATCATATACCAGATGTTCATACAGATGCTTCTTCACTTTCATAGCGTTGACGCCAAACTTCCCCTTAACGGTCGGATCAGTAAAAATATCCGTTCCGTACCGCTCATCCAGAACGTCATACGTAATATGCTCAATGATTGCTGTGGCCTTTTGATCATTGATAAGTTCGGCCGCCTTCGCTATAAACTCCTCCGGATTATCTTTGAACTGGTTAAATACGGCAGGCCGGATCCCCTGCAAAATAGCGACAACAGCCTTTCGGGTAAGCCCCGTCTCATCCACAAGCTTTCCGACCAAATCATATTTCACATTGTAGTTTGGTTCTATAGATACACCATAGCTCCCGGATGCCTCCTTCACGAAAGCTTTCCCATCGGTCAGATCTTCTTTTGACCCGATAGAGGCCATCGCGCCGGTCTCTACCCTGAAATATATCTTTGCGACGCGAAGTTTAGCATCCAGCGACGCAACGGATTTTCTGATCAGTTCATCCGTATCAAAATTCACCACATAAACGGACTTCGCATTGATCTTTGACCACAGAGCTTGAAACTCTTTGCTGTTTAGCTTCTCATCATCCACCTGCAGTTCCACATTGTTGCTGCGGGCATTCTCCGGCAGCATAGCGCTGCCGTCATATATGGAATCAATGATCTCAATGACTCCGGCGGCAATTTCCTCCGCTTCTTCCGCGATCTTTATTTCGCCGTTTGCTTTATCCTCATAATACTTATCTGTCAGTTCCCCCAACCTGTTGATGTACCCGTTCACGATCAGATCAAAATGAATAGCGGACGCCATATCACTTGTAATCAAAATCTCATTTCCCTGATCGTCCCTGACAAGACGGTCCGCAAACAGTTCTTTGGTCACAGCCCTCGGTCTGTCCGCTACAGCCTCGGCTATCTCAGTCTGAAGCCCCTTGGCGAAGGATTCGTAGCTTTCGCTTGCAATGACAGTCAATACATTGACATTGTGAACATCATTGCCCAAAGCATTGACGTCCATGCGCTCTCCGTTTTGGTCAACGCAAAGTCTCAGCCCGCGCCCTACCTCCTGACGCTTACGGATATCACTGCCGCTTCGTTTCAATGTACAGATCTGAAATACATTCGGATTATCCCAGCCTTCCCGCAATGCAGAGTGCGAGAAAATAAAACGCACCGGCGACTTCCTTGGGTCCCTGTCCAAAAGCAGCTCTTTATTTTTCATGATCAGCTCATAGGCATCTGCATCATCGGAAACGGTTTCCTTCCTTCCCACTTTGGAGTTGACCATCTTACCCTTGCCGTCCACAGAAAAATATCCCGTGTGAGTCTTTTCCGCCGGTATTGCTTGCAGGTATCTGATGTAATCATCCTCCCCCAGAGACATCTGCATATTGTTCAAAATATCCGCATATTCTTCCTCAAACATGACAGCATACTTTCCATTTAACGGCATACCTGCATCGTCATACTGGCGGTAATTTGCGACCTCATCGATAAAGAACAGGGACAGTACCTTGATTCCTTTATAGAACAACCGGCGCTCCCTCTGTAAATGAGACAGAATCGTCTCTCTGATCTGGATCCTGCGCAGATGATCTTTATCGACCGCACCGACGACATCTCCCGCATAAATTTTTATGCCATTGATAAACTCTACGGAATCATCACGCCCATCGATGCGGCTTACCACAAATCCGTTTTTATATTCCTCAAGGCCATTGGAATAATCGTATAAATTATCCCCTTCCTTTACGATCCTGCTCCTTTTCTTAAGGATGCCGCCTGTTGTCTTCACCTCGAACTGGATCGCAGCTGTCGGATCCCCCTTTGAAAGATTTATGCTTTCTAAGTACAGATAGCTGTCCGTCCCCGTGCTCCCGGCCTCGGTGATCCCCTTAACGGCAATCTTTTTAACCAGACGCCTGTTATACGCTTCCATCGCATCCAGACGATACACCATGTTATAAAGACTATCACTTTTATGAGTCGCGGAATACCGAAGGGTAATCATAGGGTTAAACTGCTTCAGATTTTCCTTTGTCTGTTTTCCTTCTACAGACTGCGGCTCATCGATGATCAGAATGGGATTTGTCTTTGCTATGATATCAATCGGCCTGCGGGAGCGAAACTCGTCCAGTTTCATATAAATCCGTCTGGCATCCTTGCCCCTCGCATTAAAGGCCTGCGCATTGATGATCATGACATTGATAGAACGGTCAGATGCAAAGCGGTCGATCTCTGTCAATCTGGCAGAATTATAAATAAAGAACCGAATCTTCTCCCCGTATTCCTCCGCAAAATGTTCCCGAGTCATCTCGAAGGATTTATACACTCCTTCACGGATCGCAATACTCGGAACAACAATGATGAATTTGCTCCAGCCATAAGCTCGATTCAATTCGTACATCGTCTTTATATAAGTGTAGGTCTTGCCGACACCGGTTTCCATCTCGATCGTGAGATTATACCCGTCGCCCCGCCCCTCCAGCTTTTGGGATGGTGAAATCTGATTCGCGCGCTGAATCTTCTGCAGATGTTCCAAAATCAGCCGATCGTTCAGTTCCGGAACGATCGGCTGATTGCTCCATCCTGTAAAATCAACATCATCCGTCACGCTCTGCTGAATATATCCGCTGCCTCTGTCCATCATATAGGTGGGCGTCAAATAGGGCTGTCCTGCAAAGACATTCACTACTGCCTTCGCGGCATCCGCTTGAAATTTTTGGTGTTTATACTGTATTCTCATATGACTGCCCCCTAGATAACTTTTACGCGGGTATCGGGCGCAAGCATTTTAAATATCTCGCCCACATTGATCTTTGCGGGACTGCCATCAAAACTGCTGTCTCTGAAAACAGCGCGAAGAGGCCTTCTCTTTGCTATATTCCTGATCACAGGATCCGGAATATTTTCATCAAAACACGCTATCAGGTCTCCTCCGTTATAGGTATGCACACTGCATCCCCCGATCACTTCAGATGTGTAGGGCATAGACAGAGGTATGCCCCACTCCAGCAAACAGCCAAAGAGCAGATCAAGATCCGTGCGATCTTCTTTGATGTTCGACTCAAGTATTGACAGCAAAGATTGATCCGTATCCGCAGGAGAATAATACACATCCTTCATATTTGATTCATCAACCCTAAAAACTCTGAATCCGAAATCTTTTCCGCCGCAGTCATGTTCCGACTGCAATTTTCTTGCCGCCCTGCGTATCCTATCTTTTCCGATTTCACAAATGGTTGAGTATCCGGCTTTATATGCATCACTCTTTTCATCGCATTCCTCCGGAACCTGTACCAAAATATAATTAAGATTGATATCTTTATCGATCTCCGTCTGCATAACTGCCTGTGCGGTCGTGGCTGAACCCGAGAAAAAGTCCATTACTATATCTCCTTCCTCCACGACCATATTGATGAAATACTGTATTACATTCACCGGCTTAACGTTCTCAAATACTCTCGTTCTGTCAAACAAATCCTGTACACACTGTGTCCCGACATTATAAATACTCGTAGATTCTTTCGGTATCAGAGTAGACGGAGCGCCCATCGCATCTCCCAGATATTTCTTAATATAAATATTCCAATGCGCCTGTTCCCCTTTGGCATTGACTAACGGCCCCGTCGATGTCTTCTTAAAAGTTACCAATCCTTCCGACAACGCTTCCTCAAATTTTCCCCTTACAAATCTATAGATATAGCCGTCCTTCGGATAAACTTTTTCACCGTCAGGGCAGACTATCGCATACTTCTGATTGACGTTGGTTGACTTGTTCCTGAAGACAAAATCTTTATCGCGATATAAACCCTTTTCATCTTTTTGATTATACATCTTTACCGCATCCTCCGATAACGGCGCAAAGAACATTGGCAATCTCGCTTTATCTTTGGCATAACAAAAAACGTACTCATGGGTTTTACTTGCAAATTTGGGCCTAATTCCTCCGGCGGTTGAACAATTCCAAATAAAACAATTTACAAAGTTTCTTTCTCCAAACACCTCATCGCATATCTTTTTCAAATTTTCCTGTTCGTTGTCATCTATACTAATAAAAATTGCTCCGTCAGGACTGAGCAGATTTCTGGCCAACATGAGCCTTGAGTAGATCATACTGCACCAATCCGAATGATACCTTCCGTTCGTATCAGTATTTTTAAACATGCGGTTTCCGTCCTCATCATAAAGTCCCATCTCTTCACGATACTCGTCTTCGTCAACTCTGTAATCGTCAAGATATATGAAGTCATTTCCCGTATTATACGGCGGATCTATATAAATAACTTTCACCGAATTGAGATAACTCTCCTGCAGCAGCTTTAAGGCGTCAAGGTTGTCTCCTTCCACGTATATATTTCCTGTAGAATCCCACGCTTCGGATTCCTCAACCACAGGCCTCAAAGTCTTCCTGATCGTTTTATTAGTCTCTATGACGGCGTTCCTTTTCCCTATCCAAGTATATTCACATCTTTCCTCTCCTAAAATCTTTTCTCCGAGCAGAAGTTTCAAGGCGTCAAAATCGACCCCCCTAATAGTTCTTCCGTTTTCATCCACGCCTTCTTTTATACAAGACGGAAAAAGTTCCTCCATTTTAGAAATATTTTTTGCCGCCCCATCCACAGATTCAAATCTCATCTTCTCCATCTGACGTAATCCCCCAATTTATCCAAAGCACTTTCTGCATCTGTGTTTATACCGGCTGTGTTTGACAGCTTCTTCTTCGCTCTCAAACACGATCATATCCCCAAGACGCACTCTGCTCAAGTAGCAGCAATCGGCCCTCTTATGATAAAAATCCGTTGACGTAAACGGACTTGCATAAACGGACGTCTCAGCTTTAAATAAAGTCGGTAATTTTTCAAGGATTTCCGTCTCCCTAAGGTTTTTGGCAAAATACAGCGCTCTCTCCGATTTACCTTCCTGATGCATTCTCTTCAAGCGAACTGCATAATCTAATAACCGCTCTCTCTGCATCCACCCGATAACAAATCCCTTTTTGGCCGCCGGATCAATGTACACTCTGATAAATATATCACTGCACTGCTTTTCAAGTTCTATGTCTATAACCTTTTTCTTCAGCTCCTCACCATCATATATTGCTAACGAAGGTTCTATCGACTTAACATATTGACAATATTCGCTCATCGAATAATCCGGATCTATTTCACTTCTCTTATAATGGGGATAGCAAAAAACATCGTCCTTCTTTTTTATAGTGTCCGCCAACTTTTTTACAGATTCCATGTCTTCATAATTTCCTCCAAAACATGCATCTCTTTTTAATCCCGCCCTGATTTTCGTGGATTTTACCTCTGCAATTTTTACATGTAACTCTTTGCACAACTCTCTGGTATATTTACTTAATTTTACATTCTTTTTTTCCGTCGATAAAATATCTTTTCTAATCGCAGCCTCAATAGGCTCAATATCTGCTTCCCCCGATTTCCAAATCAGGAAATCAAAGGGCGCATGCTTTTCATAATTGTCATTGCGTATATCATCGTATGTTTTCATGGATAATCCGGCGTTGAAATGGGTTTTTATAAAAGTTTCCACGATCTCTTCTGCAATCTTCCCCTGCCGCGTATTTTTTCCTCTTACCTCAACAGGTCTATCAGGCTGCCAGGTCTCCTCGGTATTACAAACTATCTGATTTACAACCGCATTATTAACCCGCAGCTCATCGTAATCAGCATACACAATATGATCAATAAGTTGTATCTCCATATTTTTCTGACTCCTGTTGTTTTATTTCTGTTTATATACTTTTTACATTATACTTTTAAGCGCGTCAAAGTTCAACATGAACTTACAAAAAGACAAGCGCCTCATGATAACCAAAAGAATATGTTGATACATTGCCTGCTTACGCCATTCTCTACATCTTGAATCTGCCTGCCTTGTGTGCTACGATACACATTATCAGCAAACCGGCAAAATTAAATCAGGAGGGTATTTTATGTTTAATGAAATATGCATATATGAAGCAAAACTAACGAAGCTGGATGAAATCGAAGAGCTGATGAAGGAAGTGGCTGAATTTTATTTGAAGCAAGATGGCGTCATAGACGTACATTATATAAAACGCACTCACCGGCAAAAAGATTTTAATGCAGCTAAAGAAGGCGAACTGCCTGTTCGTCTTACAAGAAATGTTGGTAAGGTGACATATGTCTTATATTGGGTATTGGAGAGCGAAGAAGCACATGCAAGAGTATCAAAACTTGGCATAGAAAAATTTTATAAACGCTGGAATCGATGTTTGACCACAATGCCTAAAATAATTCTTGGTGAGAATATCGTTTGACTCTCGGGAGTATCCCAAAGTTTGTGTAAACCTCCAAACTGATGTAAGATAAGATTACTCAGTTTGGAGGTTTTACTATGGCAAGGAAAAACGAAAGCCCACAAAAAGCAGCAATGAGAGAAATGATGTGCAGCTATCTCAAAGAGAATGACATCAGCATTAAAAACGGAACAGATGTAAATGCCGTCATGCGGGACATGATGTCCGTGATTCTGGAAGATGTTCTGGATGAAGAGCTGGACGAGGAACTCGGCTACTCAAAGTACGATTACCAGAGCAAGGACACTGATAACAGCCGCAACGGGCATTCCAAAAAGACCATGCACACCAGCTATGGATACATGGATGTTGCAATCCCACGCGACCGGAATGGTGAGTATGAGCCCCATCTCATTAAAAAATACCAGAATACCGTGACGCAGGACATGGAGGAAAAGATTCTTTCCATGTATGCAAAAGGCATGACAACCAGCGACATAGAATCCCACATGAAGGAACTCTGCGACATGGATATATCCGACAGCACGGTCAGCCGGATCACGGACAAGATACTTCCCATTGTCAGAGAATGGCAGGAACGCCCGCTGGAGGAAGTCTATGCGGTCGTATTTATGGATGCCATCCATTACCATGTCCGCAGCGAGGGACGCATTGTAAAACGTGCTGTCTATATAGCCCTTGGAATTGACATGAACGGGAAAAAGGACGTCTTGGGAATGTATGTTGGCGAAAATGAAAGCGCTAAATTCTGGCTTTCCATCATGAATGGCCTGAAAAACCGCGGTGTAGAGGACATCCTGATCGCCTGCGTGGACGGGCTTTCCGGCTTCCCCCAGGCCATAGAGGCTGTATACCCGCAGACGGAGATCCAGCAGTGCATTATCCACCAGATCCGGAACTCCACGAAATTTGTGTCCTATAAGGACATCAAAAAGCTGATGTCGGACTTAAAGCGCGTATACGCTGCTCCGACAGAGGAGAGTGCCCTGAATGAGCTGGAACTGTTCAGGGACAAATGGAACGCCAAATACCCGAAAATCTACAAATCCTGGCATGACAACTGGGCAACCCTGTCCACTTATTTTAAGTATCCGGAAGCGGTCCGGCGTCTGATTTACACGACAAATGCGATCGAAGGGTTCAACCGCCAGCTGCGGAAGGTAACGAAATCCAAAACCGTGTTCCCCTGATCCTCGTCCAGTGCTGGGTAGGAAAGTCCATATAGGTCAGGGTCTCCTCG
>ERZ777011.1073-NODE-1073-length-33138-cov-3.527008_pt1 | contig 33138 bp, 25 predicted proteins | sample MGYA00374964_ERZ777011 | MGnify/ENA primary metagenome ERZ777011 (study PRJEB29310, sample SAMD00008975) | mouse gut metagenome | study: EMG produced TPA metagenomics assembly of the Metagenome analysis of fecal microbiota from mouse which was promoted...
ACAGTTTTGCCGTAGTCAGCACCACAAGAGCCGAGCGAATGAGAGAGAATATTGATGCACTGCATATCAAGCTCAGCTCCGAAGAATTGGCATTTTTGGATCTGGAACGAGAGGAGTTGCCCTGATTGAAACGGGTATTTTAATCGATCCTAAAAAACTGAACTGAGGAGGACAGAACATGAAATTGGAATCCTGGGAACGAGAACCACTCTGGCTCAAACTGATTACGCCATTTTTGAAGAAGAAGCGTTTCCCCCGCCTGCCCACCCAGCCGGAGCAGGGGAAATGGTATCGCATTTATGCGGACGGTTGCGTGGCGGCCAATGGGGATGAAACCTATGCGGATTTTTGCTTGGGAACCGAAAACAAATTACTTATCTTCTTCTGTGGGGGAGGTGTCAGTTGGAACGAATATACGGCGGCACGGCCCTCCTCACTTTACCAAAAAGCCCTGGAGAATACCTACTACATGATCCAGGTTGACCTGTTCTCCGACTTACGCATCGAACGGGGCATCTTTGAAAACAGCGAGCGAAACCCGTTCCAAAACTGGTCTAAACTGGTGCTGACCTACAATACCGGGGACTTCCACTGTGGAACTGGGGACTTCCCCTATACTGCTCAGGATGGCAGCAAAAGGCTCTGTCATCATCACGGCTATACGAATTACCGCAAGGTCATGGAGACCGTCACTCGGCTGGTACCCTCCCCAGACGCGCTGATCGTTTCCGGCTGTTCCGGCGGAGGCTTTGGGGCCGCTCTATTGACAGACGATGTGATGGGCATTTATCCAGGCTGTGAAAATGTCACCTGCTTGGTAGATAGCGGTTTTTTCCCCATGGATGGGTGGCATGATGTGGCGAAAAATGTGTGGTGCGCACCGAAAGAGATTTCTGAGCGTATCCATACCGACAACATCACTTTGGACGCACTGCAAGCGCTCCACCGGGATCATGGAGGCAAGGTAAAAATCCTGCTATCCTGTTCAGAGCGGGACAGTGGGCTGGCTCGGATGATAAACCTGCATAAAAACGGCAGTTTTTCCTTTTCTAAAGAGAGCGGCAACCAACTCAAGGCGTGGCTTGCAGACATGATGGGCCAGGTAAAAGAAACCATCCCCAATGCAGGGATGTACTTCTTCCACATTCCGGATAAGGAACGCAAGGAGATGGGCTTGACCATCCACTGCATTATCGGCGAAAAGATTGTTCACGAGCATAAAGTGGAGGGTGTAACGTGCGCGGAGTGGATCAACAATGCGGTCAACGGTCAAGTCGGCTCTTATGGGCTTGACCTATTAAACAGATAAAAACTGGTGAAGGAGTCCGTGATCTGCACCTTTTATCCCGCATCCCATAATATTTCGTCATTATATACAACAGCATTATGCAATCTAAAAATTCGCATATTTTTCTTCTAAAATAAAGCGCTGTTTTTCTGAAATGAGTTTTGCTATGATAATATTGTAAGAAACCATCCATCAACAGGAAGTTTGATTAGTTGAGGTAAGCCTATGGGAAAGCTGGCCAATGATTTGAAGTGCATCGTGATCCAAAAAGCAGTATATGCCAAGCTCTACAAGGGTCACAGGCCCAATGAGTGGAAACCGTGGAAAAATCCGGGGAAAACTGTACTCGGAAACGGTCTCATGTGTCACAACGATGTCCAGTACAGTGATATTTATCCAAACAGCTTTGCAGACATTTGGTATCCTGACGATAGCGGCAAAAAGCGTCCTACCATCATCTATTTTCACGGCGGCGGTTTTATCTTCGGGGACAAAAGCAGCGGTGATCCGCTGGCAGCAGGCGGCGGCAGTTCAAGTAAGCTCCAGGAGATGGTCAAAGCCGGCTACAACCTTGTAAATGCCAATTATGCACTGGCGCCAAAATACCGGTTTCCGGTGCAGATCCGGCAGACCGACGAACTGTTCCGCTATCTCCTTGCCCATGCTGATGAGCTGGGATTAGATATGTCCAGGGTATGCCTCAGCGGCGGCAGTGCTGGAGCTGATATGACCGAAATCTACGCGGCCTGTGTTTGCAATCCCGAATATGCGAATCTTCTTGGTGTTGAGCCTATCATGACTCCGAAAAATTTGAAAGTGCTCGCCATTGACGAGGCGGCGCTGGACGCCAGCGTGTTCGATAAGAATATGTTTGCCATGTTGGGCTGTATGACCGGAGCCAAAAACAATGATCCCGGTGGGGAAATTGCTATCATCAACGCCAAAAACTATATCCGAGATCAGTTTATCCCAAGCTGGATCAACGCCTCCAACGAGCCTGACGATGAAAAAGGTTTTTTTATCACCGAGGCTCGGGGTTTGAAGGAAAAGCTGGATGAAATCGGAGTACCCTGCGACATGGTATTCTTTCCGGGGGCAAATCTCCCGCACGGCTATATGGATCAAGTTGCAAACGAACCTCATGCGAAAAAAGCCTTTGATCGGATGATGGAATTTATCCGGCAATATATTTGAGAGGGGTAAAGAGACATGGCGAAAAAGGAACGAGCAATCAAGCATCCAGACTGGCGGCTGAGCCGGTCAGAGAAGGGCTGGTACTACGTGGGTGATACAGCACGGCTGTTCTGTACCAGCCTTGTCGGCAGCTACATGGGATTATTCCTCATATTCCAGGGGATCAACATGGCCTCTTTGGCAACAGCAATCTTGATCGTCAAGATTATTGACTCTGTTGATGATGTCCTGTTTGGCTTTATCATTGATAAAATCAATATTACCGAGTGGAAAATATTCAGCAAGATCGCAGGAAAAGGCAAATATATGCCCTGGTATCGACTGTTTTTCTGGACTTTCCCTGTGGCAACCATCCTGTTTTTCATGATGCCCAAGTCCAGCCCGGATGCTGTCAAAATCGTATGGTTCGTGGTTACCTACCTGCTTTACGATTTCACCTGTACTTTGACTGAAGTTCCCATGCAGTCCATGGTCACTACCCTGACGGACAGCCCTTCCGAACGAAACAGCATCCTGACTGTAAAGGGTGTCGTTACAGTTGTTTCGGCAATCGGCTTTGCTGTCATCGTGCAAACGCTGATAAGTGAAAATGTAGGCATTCCGTTGAAGAATGTCGGCATTGGTGGAGCACTGATTTTCCTGGTCTTCATGCTGCCCATGGTCTTTAAGGTGCATGAGCATAACACTGAACTCAAAAATGTGGAGAACACTGGGTCCCAAGAGCAATATTCGTTCAAGGATATGCTGAACTGTGTCACCACCAACAAGTATATTATGGTGTACTTCCTTGCGGTGATCGTCTCCACCCTTTTCTGCACCCGGACAGCTGTGGAAAGCTTTATCGGATTCTACATCTATCATGATTCCATGGTCTTTACCTACGTGATGCTCATTGGCTTTGTTCCAGGCATCATCCTCAGCGGCTTCTGCGGGAAAATCGCAGACAGATTCGGCAAGAGAAATGTCCTCGCGTTTATCTTCCTTTTGATTGCTGCGGCCTCCCTCATCATCTATTTCTTTGGCCGTGACAATAAAGTGTTCTTTATCGTGGTCGGAGGCCTGTGCGCCATTCCCAATGCGCTCATTGCGGTGGTCAGAACCTATATTGCTCCGGATACCATCGATTATACCCGATATAAAACCGGCAAGGACTGCTCCGGTATCTTCTACGCGCTGCAATCGTTCATCAATAAGGCACTGGGCAGTGTTGTCAATTCTGTTGCACTGTATATTCTGGCGTTCTGCGGCTGGCAGGAAGTACAGGGGGAAAGCTTTGCGGACTTGGCCGCACAAGGCGTTACCCAGTCGGAAAGCGCATTGAACACCCTATGGAATCTCGGTTACCTGATCCCCGCAGCTGGCTTCCTTATTGCGGCGGTGCTGTTATACGCCTTCTACAACCTGAAAGATGCGGATGCAGCACTGATGGCCAAGTGCAACGCCGGAACCATTACCCGGGAGGAGTGCGAAGCACAGCTCTCCAGAAAATACTAAAAACGCATCAGGAAGCCCTGCCGATTGTTGGCAGCCGATGGTTCAAGGCACCCTATACTGCCCCCTCTTCTTCTAAACCAAGCGGGGACCTCCGACGAGGTCCCCGCTTCACTTTTCATGGGCAATTTTCTATTTTGTTTTTTCAACCAAGAACGCAATCAGACGGTCAAACGCTTCCTTAGCAATGGGATCAATACGTTCCATTGCAACAAAGCAATGTGGCTTTACTTCATTATGTTCTGTATACGGATCAACGAGAATATGCTCACAGCCAAGTGTCTCCAACCTATCGTGCATGACATTCATATCGTGCCTGTATTCACTACCCAGCAGAAAAGCGGCAGGATAGTCCATCGTCAGGCTCTCTATATTATTGTACCTTATAATGTCCTCTTTGGAGAGGTAGATGCTGTTTTTTACATAGTTGCCTACCAAAATTTTCGTCGCAAACGTGAAGCTATCATAATCAAGCGGTGCATCGTCCAGCACCACAGCTCTAACTTGTTGCGGAAGCAAAGCTGGCGCGATTCCTAAGAGTTCAGCGTATTCCGGATTCGTGATGATGCTGCCAAGCTGACTTGTCATAATAGCTCCGGCGGAGGAACCCATAATGACTACCTTGTCCATGTTCAGATGGTATTCGTTTCTATGCTCCAGCATATAAGCAAAGGCACGATTTGCCTGGATCAGCGGGACTGGGAAACGACAATCAGGCACAAGGGCATAATCCACGTTCACAATATTGTATCCTTGCGCACAGATGTCATCTAAGAGCGCTGTCGCATCAGTCGCAGCCATTGGGTCGCCCATGTTTTTACTTCCCGCGAAATATCCGCCGCCATGAAAGTAGAAAAGAGTGGGACGATCCGCTTCCAGGTCATCGTTTGGATAGATCACGTCCAGGAAACTGTTGGGGTACTCGGTATCATAGCGAATTTCACTGATAAGGTACTGACCATTATCTTTTGCCCCGCTGACTGGCTCATAAAACGGCTCATAGGAATTGATGGGGGCATTCCCGTAGGTTAGTTTTTGGATCAGCCCTACTGCGATTTGGGGCCTTACAGTAATCAGCGTAAATAAAATCCCGCTCAGCACTGCCAATGCCCCCAGCACCAGCAAAAGTATCTTTACCAACCTGTGCTTTTTTCTTGTGGGCGTTTTATTCATATTTAGACGTTCCTTTCCCGCTGCATTCAACTGACATCAGAGGCGTATCCCACCTGACATCAAGGGAAAAGCTGACTTTAACCATTTGCTCCCAGCCGACGCGCCAGCATAATGACCCGCGCGGCGCACCGCTCCAGATCGGCGCGGCAAAGAGGATATGCCGCATCCTGATCCTCCAATGCCTGAAGCAAGTCCTGATGATCGTGAGGCCCGCCGGGCATCATCAGATCATTTCCCGCTTTGATCGTTCCGGAAGCGATGGCGCCGGGATACTTATTATCCGGGTTATTCAGGTTTCCGCTGACCCAATCCGACATAACGATGCCGTCAAAGCCCCATTCGTCCCGCAGAACAGTTTCCATCAAATCCTTCCGATGGGCAGTATGCTCTCCGTTCAGCAGGTTGTAGGAACTCATCACAGTCGCGGGAGCAGACTCCTCAATGGCAATCTGGAACCCCTTCAGATAAATGTCCCGGAGGGCCCGTTCGCCCACAATGCTGTTGCTGTGCATCCGGTTTGTCTCCTGGTTGTTGCAGCAGAAATGCTTGATGGTCACACCCCGTCCCGGGTGCTTCTGAACACCCAGTGTGATGGCGGCGGCCATCTTTCCACTGATAAGGGGATCCTCAGAGAAATACTCGAAGTTTCGCCCACACAACGGCAGCCGGTGGATATTCAGCGCGGGAGCAAGCCACAGATGGATCCCAAAGCACTCCATCTCCGCACCTACCAGATCGCCGCACTCCTGGCACACGCTGGTGCTCCAGCTCTGCGCCAAGGCGGTGCCCACTGGAATCGCCGTGCAGTTCTGGTGATAGATGGTACCATTCCGCTGAGGCCGTTCCTGCTTGAGGCCGAGCAGTGCGATCACTTCATCGGGGAGCAGATCCTTGAGCTCGTCGAACACCCCGTTGTCCAGCAAATAGATGCCTTCCTCGTCAATGCCATATGCCCGGCTCAGGCGCAGACCGGCGGGGCCGTCTGCCATGACCAGCGCAGGAACCGCCCGGTCGATGAAATTGGAGGTCGTTTCTCCGGCAGCTCCGGCCACCTGCATCCCCGCGTTTCCAATGAAACTCTTGCTGCCTTCCTCGCGGAATCCGCCTACGCACAGATAGGCCAGCTCGCTGTCGCTCATTGTCTTGACCAGTTCCGAAACTGCCGGATCAACCGTCTGGGCCTTAGCAGCTTTTTCCTGGAAACTCCCGGCAGCAATGTACAGTGTGGCGACATTTTCCGGGACAGCTGCCACAGCGGGCTGCTCGGGTTTCCAGTCCACGAAATCTGCTGCGCCACCTACATGGTTCAGTCTCTGCACCACAGCATCCCCATCCAGAACCACGTTGGCACAGGGAACCGTACTGCGGCTGGAATTGCCGATGTGAAGCACATAGTTCCCCTGTTCCAAAATGGCACAGGAGGTTTCAGCATCAAAAGACGCCAGATTTTCCAGACAGAAGCTCAGCGATACCGTTTGAACCTCTCCTGGCTTCAGCTCATCTGTTTTCTCAAAGGCCGCCAGCACCTGGTACGGCTGGTCCAGCTTCCCAGCAGGGACAGAGGCATAAAGCTGTACCACCTCTTTACCCAAACGCTCCCCAGTGTTTTTAACCTGGGCGGTCACAGTGATCCGGCTCCCATCTGCCGCCGCGCCCACTGTATGGATTTCAAACGTGGTGTACCCCAGACCAAAGCCGAAGGGCAGCCACGGCTCCCTGCCCACGGAGTCAAAGTAGCGATACCCCACATAAATGCCTTCTTTGTACCTGGTGTCGTTGGCATTGCCGAAATCACCTTCGTGGCAGTAGTCCTCCCATTTGGCCCAGGTAGACGCCAGCTTGCCGGAGGGATATGCTTTCCCCAGCAGCACATCGGCAAAGGCGTTGCCCAGTTCCATCCCGGTCTGGGACAGCAGCAGGATGTTGCTCACCGTATCCGACACAGGCGACAAATCCACTATGCCGCCCACATTCAGCACCAGCAGGAACCGCTGATACTGCTTTTGCAGCTGTAAAATATTTTTGACTTCCGTCTGCGTCAGTTGGAAATCCCCTCGGATCGCGCTGCGGTCAGAGCCCTCCCCGCTTACACGGGACAGCACATACACGGCGGTGTCACCCTCGCCGGTCATGGGCAGGTCGTAGTCAGGTTCCGTCATAACCGCCCCAATGCCCAGCATGATAGCGGATATTCCCTCCGCCGCAATTTTCTTTTTGATTCCGATTTTGAATGCTTTGTTGGCCTCGGCCCACAGTGCATCGTAGCTATCCAGCCAGTCCTGCGTGGTGATGGTGAAGCCGGCCTCCCGCAGCCCCTCCTCCACCGTGACATAGTGGACAACGTTCACATCGCCGGAACCGGTACCGCCCTTAATGGTGCGGCGGGCGCCGTTCCCATACAGAGCCAGCTTGCCCGGCGTTTCCAGCGGGAAGCTGCCGTCGGACTTCAGCAGCACCATACACTCCGGTGCGATCCGCCGAACCACCGCTTTGTGCTCTGCTTCGTGGGTATTCTCTCTCATCATTTTGACCCTCCTTGTTTTAGTATTCCATCAGGTTTCATTCAACCATAGTCCGTTCTCTTTGGTATGGGAATATCTCCCGCTCATAAGCCACACCGTCCTCCAAGAACGCGCTGAGCGGATTGTCATTTTTGAACGCCACCGGGCATAGGCAGTCCGGAGCTTTCCCCGTCTCCACCCAATCCTTGAGCGCAAGAAGCGCAAAGTGGCGGCTGTCCTTGGGCGTTGCCGGAAGTCCGAACACGATATCCTGCACACCCGGCCCGCCCGACATATGGGCCATACCCGGGGCTAAGAACAGGCGGAAAAATCCGTTGGTGTCCCCCATTCTCTTTTGTACATCCTCAAAATATCGGATGGAGCTGGCGCAGGGGATAATGGGATCTGCCGTGCCGTGAATGAGCAGCAGCTTTCCCCCCCGATCCCGGAATCTGGACAGGTCGGTGTCTGTGGCGTTGAGGTCTCCGTCCAGTTGGGTATGGATGATTGCCGCATCCCGATGAAAATCGAATTTGGTAAAGTCGAATTCCGCCCCCAACACCCATCGGAAAATATAGAAATAATCCCGGGCAAAATTTTCCCGCTCACAGCGGTGGACAAGGCCCATCCCAGCGGCCTCACTTCCCGGCGTAAGAGTAGGCTCGTAAAGCCGTGTTCCCGTAACGGGATTGGTTCCGCCTTCATATACCTTCATAACCGCATCCATTTGCCGCTGGGTCAGGCCAGCCGCTTCCAAAACAGCTTTGGTCATGCGGATACGGTCTGGGCGGTACAAAAATGCGTCGCCAGGACGGCGATCCCCTTCACTCCCGCACTGTTCCAGCACAGCGTCTACAATCCGCACTTCATCATCTGCGGAGAACAGGCCCTCGCCTTCAGCGTTCAGGGCCAGCCAGTCCCACAAAAAGCCCAAATGCAGGTTTGTCCTGTCATAGGCCGGAGCGCAAGCCAGAATTCCGTCGTAGTCTTCGGGATATCGCTGGGCCTCCATCAGCGCCTGCTGCCCCCCGGTAGATCCCCCGCTGAAGTAGGAATAGCCGGGGTATCTCCCATACCAACCCTTGACGATCTCTTTCGCCGCCAGCGTCATCAGGTGAGTGGCGCGATGGCCAAAATCCTTCCACACCGCCTTGTTCCCGATCCCGCAGTCCGCTCCGGCCGAGGTGCCTAAATCTGTCGTGGCAACAGCAAAGCCCTGCCGAAGGGGCTCGGCCATCATGAAGGACAGGATGGCACCCGCTGCCCCGCCGTTTCCCACTCCCACCAGATCGCCGTTCCAACCCTGCACAGGCATCCAAACCTCAATTTTGATATTGCTGCCCTCCTCAGGGCGGCAGGTGACGCTCACCTTGATGTGCTCCGGCAGATTTTTGACAGGCAGGCCGGGAATTGATTCCGCGTCACCCTGCTCCACCAGCTCAGCTCCCGTGATCTCGCCGTCCTCAATTCGGACAGCGCACATCCTTTCGCGAATCTCATCAATCATGCTCATTCCTTTTTCTCCCATATCTGTTTCAGTGTGCCGGCAATATAATCCTCGGCTTCTTTGGCCAACGCCTCCTGCTCCGGGTTTTTGCCCTCCTGATCCGGGTACTCTTTGTGGTTGACCTCAAGGAAGCCATGAAGCGCCCGCTCATACAGCTGGAGACTGGTCTGCACTCCGCTCGCCGCCAGCCGTCTCTGATAGGCTTTTGCGTGTTCGGTCAGCGGGTCGGGGCCGCAAACCACAAAAGCCACCGGGGTCATCCCTTCCATCTGGCGTTCCGCCGCTAACCCCGGCGAAATATAGGGATCCTCCGGCTTTATGCCATCAGGAAAGAACAGTTCATACATGACCTTGCCCTCTGCATTCTCTCCCAGGGCGTTGAAGCTGGTGAAATCCAGAAACGGATAGCAGAGCACCTGGGCAGACACCTTGAATCCGCCATCCTTCAACATCAGTGCGGAGGCGGCGGCGAGATGCCCGCCAGCGGAATAGCCCATAAGGGCAAACCGCTCCGGGTCAATGCCATATTCTCCCGCATGATCCCGGAACCAAAGCACTGTGTCCCGAATTTCCTCCTGAGGATAAGGGAACGGCTTGATGTCCAGCTTGGTGTAGTTGATGTTTACGATGAACGCACCACATTTTTTCGCCATGTCCAGGCAATAGCTGTCCATCTGGCTGGCATCGCAGCCAACCCAGGCCCCGCCATGGAGATTGAAAATCACCGGCCAGGGCTGCTCCACATCTTCGGGGCGGTAGAGGAGCACATCCACCCCCTGCCTGCCCTCTCTGGGCACGACAAACCGCTGACCTACAGGGTTTTTCCACCGCTCCTTCTCCCGTTTTGCCCGAGCGGCCGCCTTCATAATTTTAAGTTTGATGCTCATATTTCCTGCCCCCATAGTTCAATCCAGCTGATTTACAATGCCATGCAGCACCGCATCAATTTTCAAAATGGTCTCCTGGGGCACGCCAACCATCTCCATGATTTCCCGGGCTGTGCTCCCTCCGACCGCCGCCATAAGCCCTTCTACAGGATACCCCCGCTGCTCGGCTACCGCTTTAATCCCGGCATACATGGGGGCCAGGGCATCCTGGGCCTGCGGGCTCTGCCTGCGGAGATGTGTCAGGGAGCAGTTCACCGTCAGCACCGGGGCGGTGTCGCCATTTTTGCTGACGGCCAGATTAGGCTGAGTAAAACCGCTGCGGGTCAGTTCGCCCAGCGTTTCTTTCAGCCAGCCGATACTGTCCGCCACCCAGTTGGGCGTGCGCTCAGAAACGGAGTTGGTGTTGATCCAATTTTCCGCTGTCGAAAAGCCATGGCCTCCATAGGAGTAGATATGGCTCTCGAAGGGGATCCCGTTGTCCGCCAGGGCCAGCTCAAATTGGAGGGTATTTTTGATGTTCACCACGCGGTCATCCCGCGCCGCGGCCAGGAAGCAAGGGGCGGTGCCCTCATCTACAGACTTCCAGGGCTCGGGCAAACCCGGCTGGCACATATCCAGGATCTCCTTCAGGATGGCAGGATAGACCAATACCGCTGCCGCAGGCTTATGCTTCGCCATGGTGGCGGCACAGGCTGTCAGATGCCCCCCGGCGGAGAAACCGGACACAGCGATCTTATCCGTGTCCACGTGCCACTCCTCCGCGTTCTGCTCGATCAGTTCCATGGCCTGCTCGTAATCCTCCAGCGGCAGGGGCCACAGGCCCTTACCAGTCACAGTGTACCGCAGGATGAAGGTCTGATAGCCCGCTTTGGCATAGGCCAGGGCCACAGGATCAGCTTCCCTGTCGGAGCACATGGCATAGCCGCCGCCAGGCAGCACCAGCATGGCCGGACGCTTGGTAAACCCGAACTCGCCCTCAACCTCCTGGATATAGGCGGTCAGCGATACATCCCGGTCTGCGTTCAATACGATTTTTACCGCGTTCATGTTTAGCCTCCAATCTGAAATGTGTAAAAATCGGTATGCCCTTTCCCATGGTAAGCGAAGTACAGCGGTTTTACGCCAGAAACAGGGGGGAATGACGCACATTTCATTCCCATGTGAAGCGGTATTTTGCAGATAGGCGCGTCCTCCAAGTCGGTATGCACCCAGAACTCGCCGTCCGCGTCCGAGGCATCCACGGCAATTTCGCTTAACCCCCGCAGGTCAAAAAACTTGAACCCTGCTACCGCACCATCCCGCATATTGGCGATGTACTGATCCTCATTTTCCTCCCGGTCTTCGCCAGTCTGGGTGAAGTAGGGGTGAGCCTCCGCCTCGGGGGTATTGAGGTGCCCATAGGCCATTGCGCCACTTTTTGACCACAGGTTGCAGGCGATCCTCGCCTCGTATGTACCTACTCCCTCCAATGGCCTGCCGTTCAAACCACAGCTGGTGATCTCTGCCTGATGGAACCGCCCGTTTTCATCCAGTTCCACCCGCTCGGCGCAGCCCTGGCGGGAATACTGCTGGCGGTTGGTCTGCCGGTGATAGAAGATGTACCAGTTTCCGTTTAACTCCACGAGCCCCCCATGGGTATTGCCCAGGTAGTTGCGGGGCTGGTCGGTCAGACCGATGTCACCGATGCTCACCAATGTCCCACCGTACTGAAACCCGCCGTCCGGCCTGTCGCTGACGGCCCAGCACAGTTCATGGGACAAGCCGGAGGAGTAGACGAAATAGTACCGCCCGCCAATCTTCCGCATGGAACTGGCCTCAAAAAAGCCATGGCCCTCAAAGCCGGTCCCGGCAGCCAGTCCGTTCTTGGGTACAATGCGCCGGGGTATACCCTTGATGGTCCGCATATCCGGCTCCAACTCCATCACATAGGCCCCGTTCATGCGGTACTTCTGACACGCAGCCGCAAACATACCGTCTTTCTCCGGGCCAAAGCCGGAATAGAGATACACATGGTCATCATCATCCCGAAACACGCCTGGATCGAACTGGAACAGATCATGTTCCCGCTTCCCCACCGGAGTGCCGTCGTCATACTGGATCAGACCGTAATATTGATACTGTCCCGCAGGGGTATCGCACACCGCCACCGCCATGACAGGAACCAGCCCCAGGGTATAGTAGAGGTAGAACCGCCCATCCGGCCCCTGGCATACATCCGGGGCCTGCATAATGCTGTCCTCCTTTGCCAAAGGGTCCTGGGCCTTGCGGTAGATGGTTCCCTCAAACTGCCAGTTCCCCAGATCATCCAACGGTGCGGACCAGCACACGTAATCGTTTTGGCAGAACAGGGTGCCGTTGAATCGGTCATGGGAACCGAACACATAGAGCCGTTCCCCAAACACATGAGGTTCCCCATCCGGGATGTACTCCCAGGAGGGGAGATAAGGATTAAAAACCTGCTTTTTCATGACAATTTCCCTCGAAATTCATAGTTTCCACTGGTGAGTGTATGGGCCGCGCCGTCCGGCAGTATCAAATGGGCTTCTGTTCCCTCCGGCACCGTGCAGGTATAGGTATATGTGCTGCCCTCCCGTTTCCACGCAGATTTGATCAGGCCATGCCGGGTCTTGTAGCTTCCCTCCGCCCAGGTAAGACTGCCGCCCAGGACGGGTCGGAGCTCAAACTTCTGGAACCCGGGGCCATCAAAGGCAGGGCGTATGCCCGCCACATACTCAAAGAGGAACTGACACACCGCACCGAAAGAATAATGGTTGAAGCTGTCCCGGAATGTATCCATGCCGTCCCAGTTCTCCAGCATGGTAGTGGCCCCCAGGGTGATGGGGTGAAGCCAGCCGGGGGCCCCGGTCTGCTCCAGGATTTTGAAGGCTTCCTCCACCAGCCCGTAATCGCACAGAGTGGGCAGCAGATAGACGGTGGACAGGAACCCGGTGTTCAAATGGTTGTCTGCCGCTTCCAGCTCCTGCCTGAGCTGTGCAATGACCAGCGGTTTCTTCTCCTCGCTTACCATGTCCAGCGCCAGCGCCCGAATATAAGCTGCCTGATGTCCCGGCTGGATGGAACCATCATCCGCAATCATGTATCTGTTATAGGCAGCTTTGATTTTTGCGGACAGGGCACGGTATCTGGCTACATCCTCTGTCTTGCCCAGAATCTCCGCCATATGGGCCACATTGTCGCAGGAGCGCTTGGTGTAGGCCGTGGCCACCTCCGGTTTGCCGTATTGGGCCATGAACTCCACATACTCCGATGGGCTTTTGCCGCTCATGAAGAACTGGACGACCTCCGGGGATGGCGGCAAAGGTTCGTTCCATTCACCATAGTGGAATTTGGTATCGTAAATATAATCCCCAAACCCGTCCACGTACCAGGGCTTATCCGCATACAACGGGTTCCTTTCCTTCATACAGCGCAGGGAGTAGTCCAACCAGCGCTTGCCCGTCTCATATTGATTTTCCAGCATCGTCTTGTCGCCGTACATGAGATAGAGCTGATAGGGGATCCAAACGGCGCTGTCTCCCCAGCCCACGCTGTCCTCGCCGATGTTCCCGTCTCCTTCCGGCCCAGCCAGCGCCATACGGGAGTCACGCTCCCGCACCCGAATCAGCTCCTCCGGGTCATGAACACTGGAGGTAGAAGGGAAGGTAATACCCACCTTGCCGCTGGCGTACTGCTCGATGGTCTGGTCTTTCAGCCATTTCTCGAAGAAAGCCGATACATCCATAAACCAAGCCGCCGTGCGGCAGTAGATCATGGCATCCCCCGTCCAGGCATTGCGTTCCCGTGTGGGACAGTCCACCGGCACGTCGAGGAAGTTCCCCTTCTGGCTCCACCGGGCGTTTTCCACCAGCCGGTTAATGAGCGGGTTGGAACATTGGAAGTCCCCGGTCTGCTCCGTGTCAGAGTAGACCGCAATAGCGGTAAACTCGCCGTCTTCAATGCCCTCCAGCAGCACATAGCGGAAACCGAACGCAGCAAAATGGGGCGTATATTCCTCCACAGGATCACCTTTACAGATGTAGGTGACCTCCTGAAACTCCATCTTGCCGCCATCGCAGTTGGCTGTGGAGAACTTGCCCTCCTTATCCAACGCTTCACCATGCTTGAGATGGACCACTTGTCCCGGTTGTGTGTTGAACAGGCGCATATTCACATAGCCCGCGATATTCTGTCCGAAGTCGATGACGGTGTTTCCGGCGCTGTCCCGGAACAGTGTCCCTGTAAACCACTCCTTCTCCCGCACGGGTACGCCTTGGGTAGGAATGGGCTGCGCGTCAGTGTGGACGGTTTCAATGGCGGCGGTCTTCCAGCCTCCCGGTTCTACCCGGGCATCATAGACCTCGCCCTTCTGTAAATCGCTCCTGATGACTGGGCCTGTACCCACCAAGAAACACTCGTCTGTGGGGATGATTTCTGTTCCATCGGTATATTCCAGCTCCAACCGCCCCCACAGAGCCAGACGGGGACCGAAATTGTTGTTCCACCGCCACCAGCCGTCCCCCACCGTTGTTTGCCACAGGTTCTCCCCTTCCTGGAGCAGCGCCGTCACATCATACCGCTGTACCTGGATACGGTGATAGTAACTGGTCAAACCCGGTACGAACTTATTGTCGGTCACCGGCCTGCCATTGAGTTCCGCTTCGTAAATACCATGAGCTGTGATGGACAGTCGGGCCGCTTTCAGACCGTCCCGGACTGAAAAAGTCCGCTGGAACACAGGAACCATACAGGTTTCCCGGTTATCTAACGGGTGGCAGATCCATTTCGTGTCCATAAAACTCCCAGCCTCCTTTAGGATGTATCGTCTGCCGTTCCTGCCCCGTTCGGGACAGGAACGGCAAGGGGCCATACTTTAATTTGCGGGGCTGACTTCCGGCCTGCGCATCATCATTTTGGACAGATAGTTGTCCGTCTGCTCCAGGATCTGGGCCGGTGATCCTTCCATCTCCAGCTCCCCCTTATTGATAACGATGACATGATCCGCATTCTTGATCGTGGACAGGGAGTGGGCAATGATAACGGTGGTCCTATCTTTCATCAGCCGATCCATGGCCTCCATTACATCCTTCTCCCGCTTCACGTCCAGGTTGCTGGTGGCCTCATCCAGCAGCAGATAATCGCTCTTGCTGAGCATGGCCCTGGCAATGGCGATGCACTGCTTCTGCCCGCCGGAAAAGTTCCCGCCGCCGGCAGCCACCACCGTGTCAAAACCATCGGGCAGGTCTTTCACAAAATCGTATACATGAGACAGCTTAGCAACCTCCAGCAGTTCTTCATCAGACACCTGATCCGCTCTGCCGTAGCAGATATTCTCCCGGATGGTGCCGGCCATCATGGGGCTTCCCTGGGCAATCAAGCACAGCTTTCGGCGCCAGGAATGCAGGCTGTAAACCGAGCAGTCGTTTTCCCCAAACAGAATCGTGCCGCTTTGGGGTTCATAGAGCCGGGTCATGAGCTTGAACAGCGTGGATTTGCCGGAACCGTTGGTCCCAATGACGGCAGTAACCTTATTCCTGGGAATACGGCAGGAGAACTGCTTCATCACACGTCGGTCTGTATAGCCGAAATCCACCTGCTGGAACGAAATGTCCTCCTGGGCCGCAGCCTGGATCTCCTGGCCATCGTCAGGGCACTCCTCCTCCACTTCAAGGAACCGGGTGATCCGAGCCAGGGCACCGTTGGCCTCCTTAAAGTCACCGGCATACACGATCAGATTGTTGAACACCGTCTTCACGTTGCCGAACAAGGTGTTGAAGGTGACCACCGCACCGATGGTCAGCAGGCCCTCGCTGACAAACCACGCACCCACCAGAAACGGAACGGCGATGGACAGCATTTGCAGCAAGGAATCGATCACAGTGGCAATGGCGGTGACAAACCCCAAACGGAGCTGCGCATCATACTGAGCCTTGAAATATTCCCTGCCCTCCTCAATTTCCCGCTTTTGGGCGTTGCAGGTTTTAATGAGGGGCAAATCCTTTGTGCGCTCCACCAGATAAGCGGTAGCAGCCGCCAGCTTAGCCTGTGTCCTTCGGCCTACGAGGAATCGCAGAACCGTATAGCCTGCGCCCAGCAGGATGCTTACAGGGATGAACAGCAGAACATAGTTGGCCATGCGCACGTTGAGCTGATACATCCCCACCAGATACATGGTAGTGCTGATGACCAGACCGGCAATGTTGGCTATCGTGCCATAGAATCTGCTGGCATAGTCACAGTCCGTAGTTACTCGACTGACCATGGACTCACCGCCGTCCAGGTCATAACTGCTCTGTTTAGTGACGATGATCTTATGCCACAGCTTTTGGCGCAAAGCGTAATTGATCTTTTCTCCTGCCCAGTTTACCGATACGTGCCGCCCCGTAGTGCAGGCCACTACGAGCAGGGATGTGATCACATAGACCACCATCTCGCGTACCGGAATATCGCCGCTGGCATCTACGGCGGAACCGGAAAAGCTGGATACCTGCAGCGTGGCGTAGGCGGCCAGCAGGGCAAAGATCACGCCGGCAGTCATCAATCCCCAAGGCAGGCGGATATTTTTGAAAATCCCCAGACACTCCCGTAGGGAGACCTTATCGGCGGTATATCGTTTGTCTTCTGCGGCAGCCCTCTTTATATTCTTTTTCATACGCCGAACACCTCCTGATAGGATTGTTCCTGTACAAGGTCATGGTAAACCGGGCAGTCCTTCATCAATGCCTCATGACTGCCGGAGCCAGCCATTGCGCCCATGTTGACCACCACGATATGATCTGCCTGGGCCATGTAGTTGAGTTCATGGGAGATAATGACAACGGTCTTCCCTTGAAAGTGCTGGAAAATAATGCGGCTGATGGCATTTGCCGATTCCGGGTCCAATGCGCTGGTGGGTTCGTCGAAGATATAAATATCCGAATCCCGCAGCATGGCCCGGGCGATGGCGATGCGCTGCCGCTGCCCGCCGGACAGAGAGGAACCCCAGTTGGCCAAGGGCGTATCAAAACCATGGGTCAGGGTCTGGATATAATCGTACAAGCCTACGGCCTGAGTGACGCGGATCAGTTCCGTCTCGGATACCTCCCAATCCACACTATAGCACAGGGCTTGGCGCAGCGTCCCGCTGAACACTCCGGCATCCTGCACCACATAGGACAGTTTCCGGCGCCAACTATCCAAATTCAGCGTCTCAATGTCCACACCACCGATGGTGATGCATCCTTCAGTGGGAGAATACAGCCGCTCCAGCAGTTTGATCAGGGTAGTCTTTCCGCTGCCGGAGGGGCCAACGATTGCGGTCACCTTCCCTTGCGGGATCACAAAATCAATACCGCTCAAAATCGAGACGCCATTTGACTGATAGCGGAAGCCCACACCCTCGACACGCAAATCTCCGGAGGGAACGTCCTGCGCACCAGCGGCTTTTTTGCCGGTCAATTCAGTAGGGGCCTCAATCAACCGAGCTATACGGGTGGCGCGTCCTTGGAAGTCCTTAATAAAGGTCCACACGGTGGCAATGACCAGGAACGTCATGTTGATGGAGGCAATATACATGGAAAAGGCCAGGAAGCTGGTAATATCGGTCTGACCAGTTTTCAGAAGATAGCAGCCCCAGAGTACCGCTGCCACAGTAGACGCCACACCGGCCATGGTTTGATAGACTGCGACCACAGCGCCCAGATCAACATTGTATTTTTTATTGATACGGTACAGCTTTCCTGTGGCCTCAATGCCATTTTGATCTTCCTGCTGTTCTGCCGCAAAGCTCTTGATCATCGGAAGGTTGCGGATCCGTTCAGCTAAATAGCCGGTGAGATCACCAATTTGGCCGGCCAGTTCCCGGCCCAGCTTTTGCTGCCACCGGCCAACAAAAATGAGGTAGATAATGTGCATTGAAACCAACAGCCAAAGAATCATCAACAGTTTCGGCGTATAGGCCAGCAGCTGGATGATGCAGGATATCATCAGCACCACCATGGTGGGGATAAAAATGAACAGCTGCACCAGCCCGGCCCCCATAGTTTGGGCGTCCACCGTCACCATACTCAGACGGCTGGCTGGGTCGTTGGCATCATAATACTCCATTTTTGCGTTGACCATCCGCTCCCAGACAGAGGTGCGGGCGGCGAGAACAGATCTGGATTCCGCAAATACCCGCACAATATAAGAAATCAAACCTAACAGCAGAGAAATCAGCAGCGTCTGGGCTACACCCCAAAGCTTGCCGGTGGAAAAATCTCCGTCGAACAGGTTGGCTGTGGCATCCGGAACCATTGAGGTAACAACGCTCTGGGCGCTTCCAATCACCAATGCCAGAATGATCAGCCCCCAGCTGAATTTGACGTGCCTGCATACAAAGAAAAAGTCATTGCGCCTTTTTTTCTTTACTGTCTTTTCTTTCCTCATGCCTGTCTCCTCCTGTTTCATTTTCAGTGCCCACCCGCTGTTCGATGTATAATACGGCCTCCTTTAACAACATTATTGTCCCGTCAGTTTGTCACTGGCTCCATTTTAGCATCGCGGATACAGGAAAAATACCCATCTTATTTTGAAATAAAATGTGCGGCGTTTTATACGCCCGCTATTTTTTGTGCAAAACATCCAAAAAACCGGCACAGCTGAACGAAACGACGCGCTGTGCCGGCTTTCTATTATGGCTGGTTATGCTGCCTGCGGTATTTCAACGGCGTTGTCCCATACATTTCTTTGAAGGAACTGATGAACTGGGAGGTATCGCTATATCCGATTTGACCACAGATATCATTGAGCTGGAGCTTTGTCTCCGTCAACAGTCTTGCCGCCTGTTTGAGCTTAAATTCCTTGAGCAGATGTGAAAACGTCTCCCCGGTCTGCTGGCGAATAAAGTTGCTGAGATACGCAGAGCTGAAATGAAAATGATCCGCCAAAGCGTTCAATGTGATGCTCTGATAGTTCTCGAAAGCGTAGTTCAAAATATCCATGGCCCGCCTGCTATGGACCGCACGAGTGACCAGATATTGAAAGGTATCACGGTAATTCTGCGTGATATAGACCAGCATGGCTCGAAACAGCAGCTCAATGACCTGCTCATGGTAGATTTTCCCCATTTCCTGCTGCTCATACATGGTCAATATCATATGGGTGATGAAACTGTCCTGCCCATACTGGAGGGCCACAGGATAAACGAAATTAGGCAGATTGGGTATATCAAGGCGGCTAAAGGCCCGATTGCGTACCTTGACCGTCAGACAAACGCAGTCTGGAGAGGGTGTAAGATGATGCTCTACCCATGAGGGGATAATCGCACAGCTCCCCGCCTCGTGAATATAGGGATATTCCCCAATCAAATGGCTGCACGTTCCGCTGAGGACAAACGCACACTCCACAAAATCATGCTTGTGGGCCGGAATATCAATATAGCGCAACAGCTGTTCGATCTCCATCTGCCGGCCATCCTGGATAAAGCCTTCTTCCGTCAGCGTACCGGAATATTTTTCCCTAAACTGCCGGCGAAGCTCTTGTTGCGATAACACAGCCTCTGGAGCCGTGAGCTCCTCTACCGTGTGTGTGGACTGTGGGCGCTGCATCATATATAAAAACTGTACATAGTTCAGGGGCTGACCATATTGCGCCTGATACTTTTCTCCTACCGATTCATATGGATTTAGCTCCAGCAGCTTTTGAAACAATACCGTTTCCATATTATACTACCCACCTTCCATCATACCGGCCCAAAATTATATCCCATGCTTTGTCGTTTCAGCAAACATGAGGGCCATCTCCGCCGGCGTTTCCACCATTCCCCGATGGAACCATTCCTCGGCCCAGCCATACAGCCCATATGCGATAAACGCGGCAGTGTAGGCCGTTCCGTTGTCGTACTCCGGCTTGGGGCCGCAGGCATCCTTGATACATTGTAAGCTCAAATGTGCCAATCCCCGGCGATAGAGCAGAAGAAACAACTCCCGATGCCCATAGAAGAAATTGAAAACCTCCTCAATGAGGTTTTGCTCCTCATTGTTTAATGCTTGCGTCCAGATATCGACTAAGCCAGAGAGATGCTTACGGATCACGTCCTCCTTGCTCTCAAAGTTGCGATAAAACGATATCCGCCCTACCCCGGCACGTTTAGTCAGGTCCGTGATGGCAATGTTATCGAAAGGCTCTTTTTCCAGCAGCTCCAGAAACGCTGTGGTAATGCTGTCTTTGACAACAGCGTTTAACTCTTCCCGCCTGTTCATGTGATACAGATTCCCCCTCCCTGTTTCTTTACCGTCCAAACCTCTTGACAGGTCGGCAAAGTAATGATACATTTGCACCATATGATACACCCGCATCATATGAAAGTCAAGTCCTTGAGGAGAGTCACACTATGAAACAGACAAGGAGTAAGCCAAAAATGATTGGAATACTCGCAATGATTGGGAAAATCCTGCTGTCCATCTTGGCCGTTATCATCGTACTTATCATTGTGCTGATCCTTCGGGGGAAATGGAAGTCCTCTCAGCCTTTCCTGAAGCCGGGCTACGCGGCATCCTACCATACAGATGCCGCACTGGAGGCAAAATACCTCGGGATGGGGCCATACCCCGTTTCCTCCGAAGAATATGACGCGCAGGACGAAATAATCATCCAGTACAAAGTCTGGTATCCCACGGAACTGGAAACCAGCGACCGCATCTGGCCCATGGTGCTGATCGTCAATGCCAGCGATACCAACGCCACCCGGTATGAGTCCTTCTTTGAGCACCTCGCCTCCTGGGGCTTCATCGTTGTAGGAAACGAGGACCGCATGACAGGCACCGGCGCATCCTGCGGGGCCACCCTGGACAGGATGCTGCAGCTGAATGGGGAGAACGGCCCGCTCCACGACAAGATCGACACGGACAGTATCGGGATCGCGGGCTTTTCCCAGGGCGGTGCGGGAGCTATCAACGCTGTCATTGACGAAACGCACGGATACTGGTATAAGACCTTGTTCACCGGCAGCGCCGCCAACGCAGCCCTCTCTGAGGCCATCGGGTGGACTTATGATGCCAGCAAGGTTTCTATCCCCTGGTTTATGGATGCGGGAACGCTGAAGGGCGACACCGGAGAAAACGGCGGCATCGGCGTAGCGCCTCTGTCCTCCCTTATTGAAAACTTTGAAGCAGCCGCCGATGGTGTACTGAAGGTGCGCGCCCGGGCGGTAGGGGCCGACCATGAGGATATGCTGATCCGCTCCGATGGATACTTAGTGGCCTGGATGCTGTATCAGCTCCAGGATGACCAGGAGGCGGCACAGGCATTTATCGGGGATGCCCCGGAACTGATGAACAACGCAAACTGGCAGGATGTAGCGATCTCAGAGTAATGAACATGGCAACAAACAATGCGCAGAGGAATCCCCCCTGCGCATTGTTTGTTCATTCAATTCGGCGATTGTTTCCCGTCAAATTACACAACAAAATGGCTTGAGATAAAATTTGACCAGTTTTATATGTAAACAAGGCGGGTATTTTTACATTCGTGATTTTGCTACAATATTGCTATAGCATAAAACGTTTTGGGAGGAATCTCAATGAAACAGGAAAATTTCAATAGCGAATGGTTATTCCATCCCGGCGGCGGAACTACCTTGGAAAACACCGTCAGCAAACCGGCAGAGGCGGTGCGCGTCACCCTTCCCCATGACGCCGCTATCCGCGAACCGCGTGATCCAAACGTTCCTTTCGGAAACTGCACCGGTTATTTTCCCAGCAAGACTGTCCATTATACAAAGACCTTCCAGGTCGAAGATCCTGCACAGGTCTGCTATCTGGAATTTGAGGGCGTATATATGAACGCCGCCGTCTATGTGAACGGCGCATTTGCCGGTCAGCATATCAACGGATACACACCGTTCACGATAGACATATCCCCCTACCTCCGTGCCGGAGAAAACGAGGTAAAGGTGCTGGTACGCAATGGAGTATCCTCCAGCCGCTGGTACACGGGCACCGGCATTTACCGAAATGTCCACTTGCTGCGGGCGGGCAGATTACATATCGCCCCCAACGGTGTAAAGATCAGCACCCCGCAGGCGGAGCCGGATCTGGCAGTCCTGATGATCGAAACCATTCTGGAAAACCGGGACGACACTGTACGCGATACGGTTCTCCGCCACCACATCGGCAATGTGGAGGTGAGCGCGCCTGTGACCATGCTGCCGCGGGAAACCAAATCTGTAACCTTGCGCATGGAGCTGGAGCATCCAAAGCTGTGGAGCGTTGATACGCCTAATTTGTATACCTGCGAAACGGAGTTGGTCGGCTTTGACCAGACATCCACCCGGTTTGGTGTGCGTTCCCTTCGTCTGGACAGCAGGCACGGCCTGCGCATCAACGGTGAACCGGTCAAGCTGCGGGGCGGCTGCATTCATCACGACCATGGCGTAATAGGTGCGGCTGACAGCCATGTGTTTGAGGAACGCCGCATCCGCCGCATGAAAGAGGCCGGATATAATGCCGTACGCTGTGCTCACTTCCCCGCCAGCCGAACTCTGCTGGATGTCTGCGATGAGGTGGGTATGCTGGTGATGAACGAGCTCTGCGATGCCTGGACCCAGCCCAAGGTGGACTTTGACTACGCCGCATGGTTCGATCAGTGTTGGGAGCAGGACTGCGAAGCCATGGCTGCCCTCTCCTTCAACCATCCCTCTGTCATCATCTACTCCATCGGCAACGAGATCTGCGAGATCAGCAATAAATTTGAAGCCCAGCGCGGAAGGAAAATCGCAGATAAACTCCGCCGCCTGGATCCCTCACGGTATATCACCAACGGTGTCAACATCCCCTTGAGCGTTATCGCCCAGCTTCCCGCCATAGCTGTAAAGGCCGGCTTGGATATCAATACGCTGCTCAACAGCGGCTTGGCCGGATTAGCCGAGTTCATGGCCCGCCCGGAGATCGTGGAGCCGCTGGAGGAGGCACTGAGCTATCTGGACATCGCCGGATATAACTACACCCCCTACCGCTATCCTGTGGATGCCCAGGCCCACCCGGAACGGATCTTTGTCGGGTCAGAAAGCTATCCTGCGGCCCTGTTCAACAACTGGGCCCTGTGCGATAAAATGTCTCAAGTTTTAGGGGACTTCAGCTGGAGCGCATGGGATTATATTGGCGAGGCCGGGGTGGGCCAGCTTCGATACGGTGAGTCATCCGACTTCGACCTGTACGGAGAATATCCCTGGAAAACCGCTTGGTGCGGCGACTTCGACCTCATCGGTGACCGCCGCCCCATCTCCTATTGGCGGGAAATTGTCTGGGGACGCAGGGATTCCCCCTATATTGCCGTCCAGTCCCCCTTCCATCACGGTGAAAAGCAGTCCCCCACCCGCTGGGGATGGTCGGACGCAGAGCGGCGCTGGAACTGGAAAGGCGCCGAGGGGAAACCTGTCACCGTGGAGGTCTATTCCAACGGAGACGAGGTGGAACTGCTGCGCGGCGGCGAACTTGTTGGCAGGGTAAAGCCGGAGCAGTGCAAAGCGCTGTTCGAAACGGTATACATCCCTGGGGTGCTTACAGCAGTGAGCTATCGGAACGGCGCAGAAACAGGCCAGGATGTGCTGGCCTCCGCATCCTATGATGTGCAGCTTCAGCAGACGGATCTCGGCTGCGGCATCATAGAGATCAGCGTTGTGGATGAGCATGGTACGCTGAATCCCGATGCGGACATAGAGGTCACAATCAAAGCGGAGGGCGGTCTGTCTGTCCTGGGTTTCGGCACCGCCGACCCCAAAGGGAAAGTAAACTTCTTCGATACCACTGTTAAAACCTATCGCGGCAGGGCGCTGGCCGTTACCTGCGGCGAAGGTAAATTGACAACTGAGGTGAACAACCATGTTTGATGGCATCATTAGAGCATTTTTTACCGCCCGCTTCCGCAAGGCAAACGCCCATTACAGCACTGAGAAAACGATTGGACAGCGCGGCTCCATTCCGCGCAGCGGCAAAGAACCTGTAGAGGTCATCTTTTACTACCCGGAGAAGCGGGAGAATGCCCCGGTAGTAGTGCAGATCCATGGCGGTGCCTGGGTCGGCATGGACGCGGTAGATGACGACGAGTACTGTGTCAGGCTGTCCAAGGAGCTGGGAGCATTTGTGGTGAACGTAAACTACAAACGGCTCTATGAACGTCCCTTCCCCTATCAGCAGGAGGAAGCCGTGGACACGGTGAAGTGGCTGCTCGCCAATGCCGCCAAGCTCGGCATCGACAAGCATAAAATCATCATCACCGGCGGCAGTGCCGGGGGCCATATCACAGCCGGTACGGCGATTATGCTGGCCCGGGAAGGGATTCCCATTGCCGGACAGGTTCTGGAGGTACCCTTCCTGGATTTCGCGCACAGGCTGGAGATCAATTCCCCCCAGACCGAAAAGCTGTATGACCTGATGCTTAAGATATACTCCAAGAAGCTGCCCCGGGAACACGAGGTCATTTCACCCATAGCCGCACCGGATGAAATCTTGCGCAAGGTAGCCCCCGCTTCCATCATCGTCTGCGGCAGGGATCCCCTGCACCCCCATGGTGAATACTACGCCCAGCGGCTGAACAGCCTGGGCAATTCGGCAGCGCTGAAACTGTATGAAAACGGTTATCACGGTTTTGGTACTGATAAAGACGAGGAACGGCCGGAGCAGGACGCCTTGCGGGAGGACTGCTTCTGGTACAAAGTCGGAGAAATCAAACGGTTATACCGTCTGAGCGAGGAGGAGAACCATGGCAAAGCATAAACAGGAAAAGATGGATAAGCGGGGCTGGCCCCTTTTCATGAAGCTCCTCGGCACCTATATTGAACTGACCCGATTCCCGGAGCTGCCCGCAAAGCCAAAGCTCAACACCAACTACGAATATTGGCCGGAGGGCGCGGTGTGCGCCAACGGCAAGCCTTACCACGGCTGCATCCGCCTGGGGAGCGAAAACAAGCTGATGATCTGCTTCTCCGGCGGAGGTGTATCGGTGGACGAGTATACCGCTGCCCGGCCGCAAGCGGTGGGCGGCAAGGGGCAAATGTTCTATTCCGAAGATGTCACCTTTGGGGATATTGTTCCCAAGATTGGCACCTATGGACGGAATAAAAAGAGCCCCTTCCGGGACTGGTCCCTGCTGTTCGTCCCTTATGCCAACGGAGACTTCCACTCCGGAACCGGTGACCTGCCCTACACAGACCTCAACGGGAAACCCGCTGTCCTCCATCACCACGGCTACACCAACTACCGGCTGCTGCTGTCCAAAATGAAAGAGCTCGTTCCCCACCCCGACCAGATCATGGTCACCGGCTTCTCCGCCGGGGCTTTTGCCACCTCGCTGCTCACAGACGATGTGGTCGGTCAGTTCCCCGATTGTCGCAATATCACTGCCTGCGTGGACAGTGCCCTGCTGCTCTACGATTGGCAGAAGGTGGCCCGCGAGGTATGGAAAAGCCCGGAGGAGATCGCGGCCCGGCTTACTGGAAACGATTTGGTGGCCGACAGTCTGGAAGCCCTTCATACCAAGCGCCCGGAAGTCAAAATCATGTACTGTTGCTCCATGCGGGATTCGGCCCTCACCCAGGTACAAATGTATTTCGATAACGGCGGCTGGGAGCCGGACAAAAAAGCAGGCGACATATTCCAGCGCAATTTGAAAAACATGATGGACCGTCTGCAGCAAAGCATCCCCGACATTTCCATTTTCATCTTTGATACTCCAGACCCCAACAGCAAGGAAGCAGAGCTAACCACACACTGTCTCTGCGGCTCCAATGCTGCTTTCACCACAGCGGCAGATGGCGTGACCTGCGCGGAATGGATGAAAGCCGGAGTGGATGGAAAGGTTTTGAAGCTTGGGCTTCAAAACCTGAGCGAAAGGGGGATATAGCCTATGGGCGGGCAGGCTGGAAGTGGCTCGAAGGATACCCACAAGAAGAAGCATACACTTCGCAACGTGCTTATCGCAATTCCCTGTGTGCTGGTTCTTCTCATCTTGGCAATATTTATCTTTCAAAAGGCACGTCTCGCCTTTGGATTCCCTAAGCTGAACGGAGAACCCAAAATCGGCCAGTGGTATTCCATTTATCCGGAAGGGGCTAAATCCTCGGATGGGAGTGAGTGGTACGGCCTAATGCGTTTGGGCAGCAGTGATAAAGTGATCGTCTACTTCTTTGGCGGAGGGGTCAGCATCGATGAATATACCGCTGCCCATCCTAAGAGCTTCTATACCGCCAATGCAAACAACCAAGCCGTTTTGACAGACGGAGGAATCAGCAGCGGAGGCAAGGAAAACTTATTCCGGGACTGGACGATCCTGGTCTGCCCATACAGCACAGGAGATTTCCACACCGGAACGGGAGAATATCCGTACACAGATGACAGCGGCAATCAGAAAGTCCTGTATCACAACGGCTATTTGAACTATTCCCTGTTTTTGGATGAAGCCCTGAAATACGTGGGGGCGCCAGATACACTTCTCGTCACCGGCTTCTCCGCAGGCGGTTTTGCCGTCTCCCTGCTTGCTGATGATGTAATCAGCCGATTCCCTTCCGTTTCAAACGCTACTGTCGCAGTAGACAGTTCCCTGCTCTTAATGGATAACTGGCATGATGTAGCGGCCAATATCTGGCACTCACCCGAAGAAATCTCGGAACGGCTCCACACAGATAATATCGTCCTGGACAGCTTGACTGCCCTGTCCAACAAGCGGGGCGACAGTGTGAAAATTCTGTTTGACTGCTCCGTGCGGGATGGCGAGTTGGCGAAATACCAGTCCTATATCGACACTGGCATCAGCAATGCCAATGCGGAGACTGGCGACGTGTTTCAGACAAATCTGAAAGCCATGGTAGAGGGTCTCCAACAGAATATCCCCAACGTAGGGATTTATATTTGGGACGGGTACTCATACCTTTTTGACAAAAATCTTACCCAGCACACCATTATTTCGACCAAATTTTTTGCTCCTCTGAATGGGGGACGAAGCATCTGCGACTGGATCATGGATGCCGTCAACGGCGATGTTCAAACATACGGTCTCGATTTATTTGATCAATATTGAGGGTTAAGCAGTCACTGAGAATTGGAGGGTTTCCCATGCCGAATGACGCCACATTTGAATTGCTTGCGGACCTGCAAAATAAAGAGCAGGCCGACATTTCCTTGATTTCCCAGCCCACCTATAATATCGACGATATGGATCCCAAATTCTGTATGGTGGACCTGATGTTCAGCGGATGCTATTGTCTGCGCTCCTCCAAGACCATTGACCCAACCCGCCCCGGCATGGTCTACATTGACGGCACCGCCACCCAGGCTCCGCTGGTGCCGGTCATGCCCATGTTTGGCCAGCTGATTGGTATCCACGTGCGTAGATACCTCTGTGACTATGGCCGAGCTTATCACATCCGCTATGCCGGAGCGTTTGACACGGACGGTATGGAGATCCCCGAATTCATTTTCGATCTCACCACTGATGTCCGGCAGGAACCGGGCAAGTGCTGGCCGGAGCACGATGAAGTGGTTCTCCAGGCGGCCAGAGAAAGCGCCGTCCTGTTGAAAAACGAAAACCATGCCCTGCCGTTGGGTAAAGGCGCCGCAGTAAACGTATTCGGTTCCGGCTTAGTGGTGTTCCACGTTGGCTGCCTGGGAGCGGGTAAGATTAACCCGCGCTACAGCATCCGGGTAAGGGAGGGCATTGAAAAGTATACGTCTCTCCGGCTCAATGAGGAGTTGTACCAGTTTTACACAGCGGAAAAGGATGAACTGCCTCCCGCTGATCTGCTGGAGCAAGCGCGGGCGCTGAGTGATACCGCTGTGGTGTTTATTGGCCGCACCAGCAGCGAAGCTCATGACACTCTGCCCCAAAAAGGCGGTTATTACCTCACGGACAGCGAGCGGGCGCTTATTGCGGGGGTGGCCAGCGCTTTCACAAAAACAGTAGCGGTACTAAATGTCGCCCATCCCATTGAAACAGGTTGGATCGACGAATACGGCGTAGATGCCGTACTGTTGGTTGGCCTGCCCGGTATGATGGGTGGACGGGCATTGGCAGAGATTTTGGAAGGCACCGTGAATCCCTCCGGCAAGCTGCCCAACACCTGGGCAGCCGACTATTGGGATCACCCCAGCGCACAGAATTTTCTCACCCTGCCGGATGTGCGCGCCAAATATCCTGGGGCTAAGTTTCTCACCACCGTATACGAGGAAGGGCTGTACGTCGGATACCGCTACTTTGACACCTTTGGTAAAAAGGCCGCCTATCTGTTTGGCCACGGCCTAAGCTATACCACCTTCGATATGTCAGTGGCTTCCGTCTCTCCCGAGGGGCACGGTGTCCGAGTGGAGGTGACTGTCACAAACACAGGCAGCGTCCCCGGCAAAGAGGTGGTGCAGCTTTACGCACGTCTGCCGGAGGTCAGCCTGGAGCAGCCGGACAAACGGCTCATAGCCTTTAGCAAAACAGAGGAACTGGCTCCCGGCACCAGCCAGACACTGACCCTGGAGGTAAGTGTGAACCGGCTGAAATCCTTTGACCCGGTAATGTCCGCCTGGGTCATGGAGGCAGGGGAAATTGCCCTGCTGCTTGGCGGCGCACCAGATCGGGCGGTGGAAATCTACCGATGGACGCTCCCGGAAACATTAGTGATCGCCCAGGTAAAGGACCTCCTCCGCTGTCCCATCCAGATCAAGGAGCTGTCCAAAGGCGACCCGGCAGGCACCTATCCCATCGGTATGGAGACCAAGGGCTGGGCGGAGGATACCCTTCCTTTCCCCGCTTCCCGGAACGATACGAGTGATACGCCTGAATTGCCCCATTCTGCCGGCGCCCTTATCACCTTTCCCAATGTGAAGCGCGACCCCTCGCTGGCGGAGGCTTTTATTGCTCAGATGAGCAATTACGAATTGGCCCGATTCAGTGTGGGCGGCAAGACCGGCTGGGGAATGGGCGACACAGGTTTTGCCGGAATGCTGTTCAATGAAGGCTCTTTGGAAAAATATCAGATCCCTAACTACTACTTTGCTGATGGAAATAATGGCCTGAACCTGTTCGCACCCAACATCGGTTTCCCGGTGTCCACCACCATGTGTGCCACATGGAATGAGGAATTGAGCTACCAGGAAGGTGTCGCCATTGCAGAGGAAGCCAAAGCACAGAAGCTTGACTGCCTGCTGGCCCCAGCCTTGAATCTACAAAGGATCCCTTTGTGCGGGCGGCACACGGAATATTTCAGTGAGGATCCTCTACTGGCAGGCCGTATAGCTGGCCAGGAAAGCCGGGGCTTCGAAGAAACCGGCGTGTCCAGCTGCATGAAGCACTTCTTTGCCAATAACGCAGAGACTATGCGGAACATGAACCACAGCGTCATGACCCAGCGCACCGCCCGAGAGCTATATCTCCGGGCCTTTGAAGCGGCGTTCGAGGTTCATAAGCCGGACACGGTGATGACGGGCTACAACGCCGCCAACGGTGTGTACTGCGCCGATGATCCTGAGCTGCTCCAGGGCATTCTTCGGGAAGAAATGGGTTTTGAAGGCTTTGTTATGACAGACTGGAACGGCTATGGCGACCAGGGAATGGACGGTGCCCTGGCGGCAGGTATCGGATGGCTTGCCCCTGGCAGCACCGATGACACGCTGGTCACCCCCATTGCAGAGGCTTTAGACAGCGGAAGGCTCTGCCGGGGCCAGGTGCAGCGTCAGTTGGCAGAGTTAGTGCGGGTCATGATCAGATACAGAAAAGAGGAAGAACAATGAACCAGCTTCCATCAGATGCAATCATTTTGGGTTTGCAAAAGCAATATTACCACGGCGAACCCGCCAACACCTTCGAGCCCATCGCGCCCAGTGAATTGCGCACGCTGGAAAACGGCGTGACCATTCGTAATGAGGTGCGGTTTTCCCAACGATGGCCCAACAGCTTTGCAGATATCTATTACCCCAGCAGCAGTTCCTCCAAACATCCCACCATCATCTATCTGCACGGAGGCGGATGGTTTATGGGCAGCCGCACGGACGGCGACCCACTGGCATCCGCCGGCGGTAGTATCGCCAAACAAAACATCATGCTGGCCGAACAGGGCTATACGGTGGTAAGCATGGACTACTGCCTTTCTCCCGAGTACCGTTTTCCGGCACAGCTGCTTCAAATCAACGAAGGACTGGGCTGGTTCGCCGATCATGCAGAGGAATGCCATCTGGATATGGACAACATCGTCATCATGGGCGGCAGCGCCGGGGCGGTAATGACAGCCCAGTTGGGTGCGGCGTATTCCAATCCGGAATACGCAAAAGCATCGGGCATCACCCCCGCTATTCCGCTGGAGCATATTCGTGGGCTTTCCATCGACGGCGCACCCATGAATCCTGATTGGGTAAACGAGGGAGTGGCGTGGATGATTCAGAGCTGGCTGGGTGTTGCCGATTTGAGTGACAGCATCGGAAAGCTGCTCCATGTATGCCAATGGGTCACAGGGTGCTATCCCAGGACTTTCCTCACCGCAGGCAATGACGGCTGTTTCCCGGAACACACACAGGAACTGGGCGACGCCCTCCGGGCTGCGGGCGTAGAGGTGGACGATTTTTATATCGCCCCTGCTGTGTCCAAGCAGGGGCACGGCTATATGGGTGCCTGGGAGACCGATCCCTACGCCAAAGAGGGCATGACACGTCAGCTGACTTTTATCCGAAAAGTAACCACAAAGGAATGATCCCATGACGGTCTATGCGCTCAAAATTATCGGATTCTCCGATTTGATACCATAGTTCTATCGGGTATCCACGACAAATCAATACTTTTTCTTGATAAAGGTGCGCAAGCGACGAAGGCGTTTGCGCACCTTTTTTATTCGACATTTTTCGCCATCATCCAACAGGAGTTGCTATCGGGGGATGCCGAAAGGTGCCGAACCAGTTCGCCTTACTGCCGGGGGCCGACCTTCTGATCAAGATTCCAATTCAGATGATAAGGAGACTCCGTATGAGACGGCAGCATTACATAAGAATCTACGGTTTTTTTACCAAGCCGCGAAGCACACAGACTGTATTCCTGCCCTTTCCTTTACCGCAGTCACAAAAATCCTTTGTTAGTTCAAAAAAATATTTCTTAATAGGAAAAGATTTTTCCTGTTTAAAATCTATACTCCCCAACATGGATCACGAGATGGGGGGTGAGTGCGGTTGAACCTGTCCGAACGTCAAGACGCAATCATGGATATTTTGCACAAGGAACGGCACACCACCACAGCGCGGCTATCTGCGGAATTTGATGTTACCGAGCGCACGATACGCAACGACATCACTGCGCTCTCCCTCCGTCTCCCCATCCTAACTGTACGAGGCCGCTACGGCGGCGGCGTAAAGCTGGCAGACTGGTTCCGCCCATGCGCCAAGACGCTGTCTCCACAGCAGGAAGAACTGCTCCGTCGATTGAAAACGGCCCTGGCGGGTGACGACTTGATCGTGCTGAACAGTATCCTCGTGCAGTTTTCCCCATCCCACGGATGCCGATAGCGGCATCTTCTGCTCTTTGAAAATTTCACATCCGGCACTGAGATACGTTCCCTGACGGAGCGCCTAACCAGCGAAAGCGACACTGGAGGATGCGCCAAGACCCGCCTGTGCAGGTTTCCTGCATCAAAGACGGCCAAATAAGGCGGCGAGCGGTACCCATCCGTCCACAAAACAGCGGGACAAGCTGTTTCGCAATGACCCCGTCAGTACACAATGATACTCCTGCCTGCGGGCAGCTCGGAGAGAACCTCGGAGGGGTGAAATTCCCGTGACGCGCACAGACGCGGTCTCAGTTCAAGCCGCCCACACCTGGGGGAGTAGTGTCGAATACAGGTAAACAATCGCAGAAAGGAACCATCTTTCTGCAAATCTTGATTTTAGAAGCCACGGGGATCACCTGCCCCATCGCAAAACAGGTGGTCCCCGTTTTTCTGGGATCAAACCCAATGATCTACATAGGAGGATGCACCATGTCCAAAACCGAACTCACCGATAACCTCACCTTTGCCTCCGCCCTGCAAATGCTCAAGCGGCTCGTGGCGCAGGGTCTCCTCTCCGCCGACGAGGCGATCCTCACCCGCAGGGAGCTGGAGCGGAAGCTCCGGCCCACCATCTTTCTGTCCTGACCTTGGCCTTGTAAATTGCCCAATTTCTGCCCCTGCTTCTCGTTGCTATTCCCAAATAGCTTTGTTATGGGTGTTGTGGTATTGTCGTTGCTGAAAGGAGGAAGCCACACATGGCAAATCAAGTCAAAACCCCAAAGGTCACTGTGATCGACCCCATCGCCCAGGAAAAAGCCAAGCTTCGCGTGGCCGCCTACGCCCGTGTCAGCAGCGACTCTGCGGATCAACTCAACTCCTATCTGGCCCAGGTGGACTACTACACCCGCCACATCGGAGACAACCCGGACTGGGAGCTGGCCGACATCTACGCCGATGAGGGCATTTCGGGTCTGGACACCCAGAAACGGGATGAGTTCAACCGCATGATGGCGGACTGTCGGGCCGGGAAAATCGACCGTATCCTGGTCAAATCCATGTCCCGCTTCGCCCGCAACACCAGAGACACCCTGCACTTCATGCGGGAGCTGATGCGGCTGGGCGTCACCATCCGCTTCGAAAAGGAGAGCATCGACACCGGCAGGCTCAGTTCCGAGCAGACGGCCACGATCTATGCGGCCTTCGCCCAGATGGAGTCCACGGGCCACTCCAGCAACATGAGACTCAGCGTCAAAATGCGGATGGAGAAGGGCATCTTCACCCCGTCCTCCATGCCCTACGGCTACCGCCTGAACGGACTGGAGCCGGAGATTGTCCCCGAGGAGGCCGAGGTCGTTCGGCACATCTTCTCCTCTGCCCTGCGTGGGCGGGGACAAATGGATATTGCCCAGGAGCTGAACGAATCAGGAGTAGTGCGCAGACACGGACGCGGACGGTGGCATCATCACACGATTTCATACATCCTTACAAACCCGGCCTACACCGGAAACACGATTTGGAACAAGTCCTTCCGTTCTGACACCATCCCATTCCCCATGGTCATCAACCATGGTCAAAAGCCAAAGTACACCGCAGAAGATTCCCATCCCGCTATCATCAGCTCTGAAGATTTCCAACGG
>ERZ777011.1074-NODE-1074-length-33101-cov-3.162319_pt1 | contig 33101 bp, 46 predicted proteins | sample MGYA00374964_ERZ777011 | MGnify/ENA primary metagenome ERZ777011 (study PRJEB29310, sample SAMD00008975) | mouse gut metagenome | study: EMG produced TPA metagenomics assembly of the Metagenome analysis of fecal microbiota from mouse which was promoted...
CTTGGCTCCCGCTGCACCTGTGTCCCCTTTGGGCCCCTGTGGCCCCGTGGCTCCAGTAGCGCCTTTGGCTCCGGCTGCACCTGTCGCCCCGGTAGCACCCTTGATACTGCCAACATACACCCACTTTGCTGCTGACGCTGCTCCGGCTGTCGTACATCTGTATACATAGCCTGTCGATGTGTTAAGGTAATAATCATTGACAAGCGCGTCCGTGATACCACTGCCCGAAAAGATCGCCGCCGTCGTGCTGGTGCCTGTAATCGCTGTGCCACTATTCCAGCGGCTGCCGCGGGTGCCGGTCGCACCCTTGGCTCCCGCTGCACCTGTGTCCCCTTTGGGTCCTTGTGGACCCGTGGCTCCAGTAGCGCCTTTGGCTCCCGCTGCACCTGTCGCTCCTTTCGCTCCATTTTTGATACTAAACGTCGATGTCTGCCCGTTGCTGCGCGTAAATGTATAGACGTTTGTACCGCCGTCTGCTGTCGATGTAGTTGTCTGTGATCCGGATACTATGTAATCTGTGGGGATATTTGCGACTTTCTGTTTATCTGCCGTTGTGTAGTCATTTGTTGATAAACCTTTCCCTGTTTCTTTTTTTACATAAAGGTCTTTTATTTTTTTTGCCATATTTGCTACAAGCCTTTCAAGGTCTTCTAAATAGGCAATTTTCATCTTCCTTTTCCTCCCTTCTACTGGAATGCATTATTTACAATATTGTCTATTTCTTCGTCGCTGATCCGGCTGTATATATCCGGCTCCATACCGCCCTCATTGCCTTCGTATGTACCTGCTATGATTTCATCGATCTCGCTTTCCGTTATTTCCCGGAGTACCGCATTAATACTGTATATCTGATTCTGTAAATTAAGTGCTGCATTATCTGTAAGCTGGTCTTTCAAGATATTAAACCAGTTATAAAATTTTTCTGTCCAGTCTGTTGTACTTTCAGAAAACCATGTGTCAAATTGACCTGCTGAATCCGACAAAAACTTTTTCATTTTAGCAGTATAATCTGCGTTCAATGTATCAAATGTTGTTTTCTGGTTCGCAGTAAAACTATTTTTCCATTTGGTATATTCTGCTACCATTTCAACAAATTTGGTCTGTAATTGATTGTAAAACACCGATGTGTCCAGATGGTCTATAGCCTGCGTCACCAGTCCACAAACATTACTGTCAAGTCTTGTGTCTGTAATATCACTCTGCGAAATAGTAGTCTGTTTTGAATTAATAGTTACATACGCAAGGCATAATTCATAATAATCCCCTGATTCCGGACGTAATAAACTCGGTGGAACCGGATCAGATGCAGCCGTACCTTGCTTTACTACAATTTCACACAGTCTTTCCCGATAATTTGCCCTTAAAATAATCCGGTCAATACGTTTATGCCCTATATCTGTGTGCGCCTCTGCAATGGTTATTCCAAATTCTTTTTTGTCATAAGCAAATCTGCCTCGTATAATGCCTAATCCGGGTCTTACTTTCAAATTCATGCCTTTATCCGCGATCACTTGAAAGCAATCACCGGGTAAAGCTAGAACCCCATCGCTGATAATGCTTGAAATAAACAGTGCCAAGAAGTCTGAGGATTCTGCTCTGTCAAAGATAGGCATACCTTCTTCGTCATATCCTATTATTTCGCTGTCGAAAAAACCAGATCGTAACAATATTTATACCTCCCTCCTAATTAGTTGCTGTATTGTCGTTACCTCATCAGTTCCAAATGTAATAGACAGATTAATTGCCCCACCCTCATAGATTTCCATAATTTCCGTGATGCGTTTATCTGTAACAATGTTAATTTCTGTATTGATATAAGTGCAGAGGTCGCCCAAATCAAAATCTTTCTTATATTCCAGATTCACACAGGGATCTATACTGCTGTTTACAATTTCTATTTTCCGATGTTCTGCCAGTCTTTCTTTTCCTCTTTGTACGAGTTTAGATTGATAATCAGCCAAGGGCATTTTTGTCCCTTTATCATCCTGCCGGCTCAAATCTCTTGCATCTACCCACAATTCTTTTCTTTCTTCGCCCGGCTGTCTCAAATCCACTGTAACTATTACACGCTCTGTTCCTTCACCTTCCCCCGCAACATAAGCAAAATTTTTATAAGAACTACTGTCTCGGTTGTATACGACATTCCGGATGTTTAAAAAAGAATTAGAAAAAATAGCCCAACTGTTTTCCGTCTGACTATCCCTGCGGTCTTTTCCCTGCCACACTTCAAAAACAAGGTCATTTGTCAAATAATCATACCGTACCCTGTGGCTAACTTCCTGCGAACTTCCGACTTTGTACAGTTTTTCACTCAAGTTGGATCCTGTCGTCTGTATATCCACTGTACCTGATACTCCGGATATTTCTCCCAGCCGCAAATGCTTAACAATGCGGTCTTCATCAGATGGGGAAATTGCAGTCCGAGTAACCAGATCCCTCATGGCTATTTCAACATTTCCATTAAGAGTAACAGTAGTTTCAACTACTCTGTCTGTCAAAAGTACCTCGGCAAAATAACCTTTCGCATAAGATGACCTGCTTCCGTTCTCATCCTGCGAGTAATTTACTTCACTAATAACTCCTAGCTCTACCGCGTTCTTCCGGTATAAATACTTCCCTTGATTCAGCAAATCAAAATAGCCTATTGGTGCATGCAACTCAAAGTAGCCCAATTTTTCATATCGTCTCACCCAGATCAATGTTTGAAACAATGCGACGCTACCAATCGTGTCAAAGTTTTTATCCAAAACAATAAGGTTCATATTAGCTCATACCCCCAAATACCTCGGCGTGTAGTACAGTTTTACATCTAAGTTAGTATAGTTTTCATCAGCGTCATACTTCAAATAATTGCTACCTACAGCCAGTTCAAATGCTTCCGAAAGTCTGTCTATTTTTTGATAGGCATTCACTCCATTAAGTTCTATTATCTGATGCCTCTGGTCTGTATCTATCAACAGGATATCTCCCTGATTCATCTCAGTCACAATTCGAACAAACTGCCCTGTACCAATCAGTGTTATCTTCGGATTTGTAACTGGTCCCCTTTCCGCAATAAATTGTATCTGCAGCCCAGCCGGCACATCACCATCATTCGGCAAATAAACCTCTTTTTTCAAAGTCCTATATCCTGTAATCTGTCCCGCAAGCGTCAGCCCTTTGTATGGACTTGGAACCGCAACTTTTTTCTTTACCACCGTCCATGGAAATGCAATATGTTTACTGATATCTGCCATATTCCTTCCGAAATTATCCATGTTCTTAAAATATGGGTTAGGGCAGATAAGATCTACGAGTACTTGTAATCTGGACATCAAATTTGTCTGTTTTTTGAACGTCCATCCCTCAAGCTCATATTGGATATTCCTTTCCGTACCCATGGCGTTAATTATTAGCTTTCCTGTATACTTCGGATTGAAGAACTTTATTATCCTTTGCCTGTTCACTGGATTGTTCTTATCATCTCTCAGTGTCATAACAATATGGATTGCCCTAGACTTTATTCTTTTTCCGTTCACTGTGGAACCATCCACTAATGCATTGTCGGACATACTGATTTCAATATCAGATGATTCGATTCCGGTAACCTCATTTATGCTGAACTCTTTACCTTTTCCAGCGACCAGTGATAAACCATTACACTCAAGTGTAATGGTCATTTGGTTCGCTACTGCCATTTACTTAACACCTCCGTATATTTTTCTCGCCGTCTGACGGTTCGCTCTATTGATCTCTGCTGCACTTGCGACTGGCACATTAAATTCATTATCTATATCAGTGCTGTAATCATAATTATTGATTATGGTTACTGCCTTTTCTGCACGAGCACTGGCTACATTGACTATCGGCATTGCTGTCTTAATCGTATCAAATACAAGAGAAGCCTGTGCCTTTGTGACCAACAACTCCATTTCATCCTCTACGTCAGATATAGCAGACGGCATAGCCATTGAAATACCACTTGATATCCCCGGGGGAATCCATCTTCCGACTTCCATCATGAACACTCTGGACGGTGAATTAATGTCGAGTGCGTTCTTTGCCGTTTCCAGCAAACTATCTGCTAAATTTTTAACCTTATCAGTAAGCCAACTCCAACCAGAGGATATGCCATCCCAGATTCCGGTTACAATATTGCTACCGATTTCCAGCATCTTATCGGGCAATCCTTTGACTCCATCAATAACCGATGTGCACAACCCTTCTGCCGCTGCCCGACCTTTTTCAATAAGATTCGTTCTCCATACAGTTATCTTATTAACGACATCAACAAGCCACGTCCAGATTTTCGTAGGTAGCTGCGAAACTTGCTCAATTACGCCATTTACGAATCCAGTGGCGGCGGCAATCGCTGCGGTTCTGAGATTGACCGCCCACATTGTTACTCTTGTAACAACATCAACAAGCCACGTCCATACACTTGTCGGCAATTCCTGTATTGCGGTAATGACAGAGTTTGCAAATTCTTTAGCCGCGCTTAGTCCAGCAGATGCCATTTCTGCTCCCCATGACATAACCTCTGCCACTACTCCACTCATGGCTTCTAATGCCCTTGCAGGCATATCCGCAATTCCGTTTACTACGCCATCGACCAAGTATCCAGCCTGTTCTTCCATCACAGTCGAAGGACTGTGAATACCGAGTGCATCTTTGAATCCGTCTACGATTCCTCCGCAGAAGTCTGTCACACTATTCCAGAGGTCTTGAGCCTTTCCGGTAATTCCTTCGATCAGACCGCTAATTAGGTTTCCACCGATTTCTACCAACTTACTCGGCAGTTCCTTGAATCCCTCGGCGATTCCAGAACAGATTTCTTCTATTTTCTGCCCTGCACTCTCCTTGAAGTTCGTTCCCCACTGAACGAGATCGTCTACTGTCTGGTTGAACCATTTGGCTATCCGATCCGGCAATTCTTTGAACCATTCTATGATATTATCAATAATCTTCGGAACTTCCGTAACAATCCATTCGTTTACACTGTTGTTCCAGTCTATCAGCGTACCAATTATATTTCCGATTGCGTAGCCTATCTTATACGGCAGTTCCTCAAAGAATGTGACAATGCTGCTAATCAGGCTCGGTATTGCTTCTGCAAACCATTCAGTGACATTGCCCCATACAGACGAAACACCCTCAACAATCCAGTCAATGATATTCGAGCCAACATCTATCAACATAGATCCGAGCCCTACGATGGTGTCAACTATTGCTATAATAATTTCCGGTATTGCCTCGACCAGCGCCGCTATGATCTGTGGTATTGCCTCGATTAAACCAAAAAACAGCGTAACCGCTGCCTCGACAATTTGAGGAGTAGCACTAATCAGTGCCTCGACTATGGCAATAATTATGTCCGGCAGATTTTCGACCAGTGCCTCAATTATATCTGGTATTGCATCAATCAGACCGAACAGCATAGTAAGCGCAGCATCAACAATCTGAGGCAGCGAACTAACCAAGAAGTCCACAATCGTAGCAATGATTTCAGGTAATGCCGTCACTAACTGCTCTATTACTACTGGCAGCGCCTCTACTATACTCATAAACAGTGTAGTTGCACCATCTAACAAGAATGGCAGAGCCTCTATTAGCCCCTGTACCAGTGCTTGCACTATCTGTAAAGCAGCATCCACTAATGCAGGAATATTCTGGACCAATGCATTGCATATATCAGTCAATATGAGCGCCGCATGAGTCGCCAGCATAGGAAGAGCTTCTGCAATTCCGTTCGCAATAGCAAGAATGATATCTGCTCCCGCTTGCAATATGTTCGGAGAATAATCAGCCAAAGATTCTGTAATATCTGTGACAGCCGTTACGACAGCAGAAACTATTTCCGGCGCAGATTCCGCAATCTTCTCAAGAATATCTGAACCTATTTCTATTATCGTAATCATGATGTCTTCGTGCGCTGAGGCGAGCCCTTCGACCAAAGCTGTAATCAATTCAGAACCAGCAGATGCTATATCCTCTCTATTCTGAAACAGCGAATCCTTAAACGAACTGATAAGCCCAACTGCCGCATTTATGAGCATAGGTGCTGCTTCTGCAATCTTTTGGGCTATCTGTGCTATTACATCACCAGTCTCAGATACCAGACCTTCAAATCCACCCTCTTTGAACGCATCATGTAACTGTCCTACCCATCCCTGCGCCATGATTACAGTCTCTTTCAGCGGTTCCTGCATGGACTCATATACGGAAATACCAAGTCCTTCAAGAGATGACTGCAAAATTGTTACTTGCCCTGCCAGATTATCTTGCATAATAGCAGCCATTTCTTCGGCTGCACCGTTGCAATTCTCTATGCTGTCAGTAAGCTCCTCCACATCTTCCTGAGATGCGTTCATCAAAGCCATCCAGCCGGAAATACCTTCCTGCCCAGCTATTGTTTTAGCATAGTTTAGCTGTTCTTCTTCGGTAAGATCCCTCCATGCCTCACGGCTTTCGCTTAACACTTCGTTAAAGTCTCTTGCACTTCCGTCCGCATTGTAAAACTGAACGCCGAGCACTTCTGTTAACGTACCAAGAGCGCCCAAACTATTTGAAGTCGCCCCCGCGTCTGTCGATAGCCTAGTAAGTATGCTTCTGAGTGATGTTCCTGCTATGGACGCCTTAATTCCAGAGTTTGCCATTAACCCAATAGCTACTGAAGTATCTTCAATGCTATAACCGAGCGTTCCTGCAACTGGTGCGACATACTTAAACGTATCTCCCATCATGCTTACATTTGTATTTGCTTTTGTTGCTGTTGCTGCAAGTACATCCGCGAAACGTGCTGCTTCGCCCGCCTCCATCTTGAACGCTGTCATCGCATCCGTAACAATATCAGATGTGGTTCCTAAGTCTTCTCCGGCTGCCGCCGCAAGGTTCAGTACCGCTGGCAAGGCTGCTATACTGTCTTCTGCATTCCATCCAGCCATAGCCATGTATTCAAGCCCTTGTCCAGCCTCCGTCGCCGTAAATTTTGTGGTAGCGCCCATCTCTTTAGCAATGTCACATAACTGCCGGAATTCTCCTTCCGTTGCACCGCTGATCGCAGCCACTTTATCCATTTGTGCCTCAAAATCAGAACCTACCTTAATAGCCGCCGCACCCAATCCGCTGATTGCTGTTGCAGTACCTGTAAGGATGGCCCCTGTTGCTTTCAAACTTGTAGAGGCAATACTTCCAATCTTCGACAAGCCAGTATTTATGCCACTCGTATCTATACTGGTATCAAAATTAAGAGTGCCGTCGCTCAATGTCTTCCACCTCTTTTCGGTTTCCATCCATCGGCACTACGGCACTACTTGAATTATCCTACTTTAACTTCAAATGTCTTTCCGCACTGTCTACCTTTGCATTTCACATACAATCCTCTGCATTTCGCATCATCATCGTATTTGATAGGCATACGGTAGCCACAGAAAGGACATATTACATTCTTCTTTATTTTTTCATTCATCTCTCCCATTCCTTTCTAAGAATTCTTTCAGACTACCTCCGCGAAGCAAAATCTGCTCAAGTTCATCTTGAAGTTCCTGCTCCTCTCTCTTTGCTGGAAGTGCATGAATTCGCTTCATTTTCCGGTAGAAATCTTGCTGACTACTCGGCAACTTCGGGTCGATTACCATTCCCCTATATCCGATTATCTTTACGATTTCATTCTCCTCGGATAATCCCTTAAACAGAGCCTTGAACTTCCACCAGTGCATATAGTCTATGCTTTGCAGATCGATTCCATAGTCATGCTGAAATGCAGCAAATATCTTATCTGCATCATATTCAAACGAATAGAGAGCCTCAGTCGCTACGACTTCATCTGCTTCTCCTTCCCCATCTTTTATTGCCTGCTTTTGTGTTTCTCCATTGTAAAACCACAAAATCTTTTCGATGGCTTCGTTTCTGTCTTCCCAGCTAATTACCTGTACTCCATAGAACATTTCTACTGCTTGCACCACTTTCTGCAAATTGGTGAGTTCAGTGTCATTCAGTAATTCCTCGAACAAAATGGAAGTGCGGAAGTCAGTTTCTATGCTAACTTCCACTCCTCCAACAGTTACGGTTTCAGGGAGCCTTTCAGAAAGCATCCCCATTAGCGCTTACCGCCTTTTCCATGATTACTACCTTTATGGCTGTGTCCTGCGAAATCAGTAGGTCTGACAGCCTGTTGTTTCTGGACATACTTGTTACTGATGTCTGCCAATGCTTTCTTGGCTTCTGCTGCTCTTGTGTTCATCTCGTCGCAAACTTTCATGTGTTCCAAGAGGTCGTTTTTTCCGCCGAACAGTACATTTAAAGAATCACATTCAAGCGTAGTGTCAATAAACTCCTCCATTATTCTGCACTGTTCTCTCAATGCGTTCGCTGTGCTCATGCCTTTAAACTTCGTTTTATCAGCAACCGCATCTCTCATTTTCATAGCAGCATTTTCATATCTCTCAATAACATCTGCATCTGTAAAAGATACATCAAAATCAATTCCTTTAATCGTAACCATGTTACATCCTCCTTAATGCGTATCTATGCAAAGAAAACCGGAGATAGATGATACGCTCACTCTATCTCCGGCTACTGCTCACATCTGTTTCGTAACAGATGCTATGTCAGTCTGTACTTATCATTCCGTTGCTGCGGAAAAATCCCCCTCTGTAAATTCAAGAGTCTTGAGATCGAACTTGCCAGTCACAAAATCACCAACAGCACTCAGATTGCCAGAAACGGTTATCTTCTTGCCACCCTCTGCTGAACAACTGGAAACCTCGTTGGACACAATAAACTTCCTTGCAAGGTAACTCTCTTCTCCATCAACTTGATCTGCAACAGGCAGGAACAGATCTACTCTCAGATATTCAAACTCTGCATCAGAACCAGTGTCATGATTTCTTCCGGTGTTATATAACGCCATCACAGCTTTCTGGCTCGGAATGACGTGCGAATCATAGGGAAACTCTGTCTGGTAACTTTCAATACTGGAACTGCTGGTAACATCACCGATATAGGTAACGGTGTCTTTCTGGGCGTTGGGGTTTTCATCCAGCTTTGTAAAACCTTTATTCATCAACTCCCATTTATCGCCGACTTTCAAATAGTCTGCGATACTATTGCGCTTTAAAGCGCCTATGGCTTTTTTTGTCATATACTTAATCCTCCTTTTCATAGGTCAATCGTAGCTGTATTTGGTATCTGGCTGTCTTGCCATCTGTACTATACAAGAATCCGGTAGAAACAATCTCTATTTCCTCCGCTGACTTTCCATTGCCTAAATCTGGCAGCATTCCATCCCTGTTGCATTCTTCGATCCATTCTTCCAATTTCTCATAAAATTCAAGGTTCTCAACATTCTGCATAGAGTCAACGCTATAAAATTCTCGTGAACCAAGGGCAAACAGAAATTGCTTAATTCCGCCACCGCCTACATACCTATCTATCCACGGATCACACGGCATGGACTCAATTGTGTATTCAGTCGGTCTATTGCCAAGCGAATCAACTCTGAAATATCCATCTTTCAATTCAGGGCAAGTTTTCATAAAATCGGTCACGCTCTGTATGATTGACATTTCATCCTCCCTTCAAAATAGCAGATGCCCCTCTTTTGATGTCGTCTTTGTGTGCCATCTTCATTCTCTCAAAAAACATACCACCTCTCTGTGCATCATAAGGTCTGGTCTGAGCCGTACAATAATACTGCCATGCTGCATAGGGAACAATATATCTGATTACTCCATCTCCGAGGTTCGTTCCGAGTTTGCCAGACTTATCAAGTGCACCTGTCCTAAACGGGACAAGCGGACTACAATATCTCAATGTCTCGCTGTCTACGAAGACCTGAGCCTTTTTGAACTGAGACGTCCTTACCATTCCAAAAGTTGGATTCCATACCAACTCTACAGTCGCTTTTCCCAATCGCATTTTCTGATTTGTAGGTTGCTTAATGACTAATGACATCAGGAGCCACCCACTCTCCAATGCTTTATCGCATCTGTGCCGAGGTCTGTATTATCCGAATAACTGTTAATCAGAAATAACTCTGGGAACTGCTCGGCGAGTTTTGTCTGGGTAACTTCCTCTTCGGTTACTTCCCCTCTAACAACAATATCGCGTTCTGCCAGTGTCCAATACCCTTTTGCCTCTTCTACCGACATGGCATCATATACAACTCGCGGAACATAAGTCTTTTCTCCGAAATCAGCGTCAATCGGGATTCTCACCTTTACTACATCATGACTCGATACCGAATTTCCTCCGGTGGCATCATTACTTGAATGCCATGCCACATGCTTAATAACGGTTGGCATGAGAACTTCATTTCTCCCGCTATCTCTCTTTCGGTTGACTATCGTTATGTTTGCGTTGCAGATCATACGGTCCACCTCCACAATAAAACAATCCTGTATAAGACAGGTACTTTTGAGCCTCACTATTCATGATTGCATTATACTGGCAATCAGTATCTTTTGCCTGTGCATACGACACTGAGTATCCGTCTCTGTTTTCCGACTGGATTCCATTTGCCGCAACCTTTAGCGCTGCCTTATGGCTTTGGTATGTTTCAGCCATACTACAAACAGCATACTTAATATCGCGGAGAAGCGAATCATCTACATCTGCCAGTTTCGGTATTCTCCTAAAGGTCAGCGAATCCAAATATGCTTCTGCCTCACGCTCACATTCCGCAAATATTTCTTCGGAGGCAATGCGTGTGCCTTTGTATTCTGACTGGTAGAACTGGAAGTCTACGTATGGCTTCGTTATAGCCTCTTGGGGCATTTTAATCTACCTCCTTATGGATTTTATTGCCTGAACATATTAGAGCCTTATTTTGTGGCTTTTCCAGAACTGGTAGATTTCTTCGCAGCCTTCTCGCTTTCCGCAATCTTAGCGTTCAGGTCCGCGATAGTCTTATCTTTCTCCGCTACAGCAGATTCAAGTTCTGCCACTTTCTGATTCAGTGCTTTGATCTCGCCGTTCAGCTCCGCGATAGTCTTATCTTTCTCCTGAAGCCCATCCTTCAACACTTTTACGTTGTCAGTGTTATCTACGGGATCATGCAGAACCTTCCCGTCCATGTCTGTAATCCTGTAGCCGAGAGCGATGTAATCTTTCTTCTTTTCCTCAGGTATTCTTAATACTCTGTTTCCTCGATATGCTTTCAGCATAATGTCTTCCTCCTTCATACAGAGAGGAGCAGCCACTGGCCGCTCCTCAATCATTTTTTACGACTTTGTGTAATACGTCTTACCGCTCTGTACGGTAGTGTCCGTTGTCAGCGTATAGCTTGTGCCGTTCTTCTCGAAATATCCCTGAGTGCTTGGGTTGCCGGACGGACTTGTCACTTCTGTGTATGTATTCTTCGCACCGCTGATGTTAAACTTAATCGCACTACTTCTCTTCGGGAGCAGGAATACGTCCTCGAAGGATTCCTCGAAATAGACGTACTTGCCATCGGAACCTGCGGACGGGGGATCGAGCTGCGCAAACTCATAGTGAATCGGCGTAATTACCGCCATAGGGTCTACCAGAATCATGTTTATCTGCTGTGCATTACTGTCAACCGCCCAGCCCTCAGTAAAATCATACAGCGTTTTCATCATATCCGCAGGAACGGAAGGCTCGATTCTCACCTCATCGAGAGACTGAATTGCGCGGCTGATTGCCCCGTTTGCCGGATCCGTAGCAATCGTTCTGTAGATTCCCTTTGCATTCTCAAGAATAGTCCTTGTCTGCGGTGTCACATACAAGATGCGCCCCTGACGTGGTACACGGTCATCATCCATAGCAGACATCCAAGAATCAAACACCGTGAGGATGTTCTCTATGGTGAGTACCGTGGTATCAGGATTCTCTCCGGCCTCCTTGTAATCCGAAAACAGCTTGGATACGCAATATGCGTTCATCTCTGGAATCTTCTGCTCCTCATTGAATACCCTCGTGATGTTTGCGATGGACGCAACCATATTGGTAAGCTGAATCTGTCTGGGATGCACAAGCGTACTCCACGTTCTATGATTCGCTACCTTGAGCGGTGTCCAAGAATTCTGAAAGTTCCTCTTCTTCGTCCCGATAGTCTCCATGTCTCCATCCACACGTCCCGTTGTCTTGATGCTGGGAATCTGAATGGTTTCCTGATTGAGCCACTGATATCTGCCGTTGTTCGGCGTGGCAAAAAGCGCCCCGAAGTAAAGGGCATAAGCAAACTCCTGTAAAAGAGCAGCCTCATACTGCTCTGCATAGTTAATTGTAGGCATCTCGTTTTCCTCCTTGTTATCTTACTTTGTCTCGCTCTGACCGCCTCTCACATGACGGAACCCAAGATTAAAGGGTTTCATCTGATCACCTGACTGTCCAGAGCCGCTACTTGTTGCTGTTGCAAAATTGGGGAGTGCCTGCTGCCCGGTCTGATCATTATTGATTTGATATTCTCCACCACCCGGCTGTTCCTCTGTGACGAACGATGCCGCATCGGATGTCTTTTGATCCTCTAACCATTTTTCTGCACCAACAAATGTGCCGTCTTTCAACTGAAATTTCTGTTTATCGAACTCAGCCATCATTCCTACCTTTGCTGCATTGGAAGAGAACTTGACACCGCTGAAGAACATATCTTTCTGATGTGCGTAGTCCTGTTCTTCCATCTGTTTCTTCAATGCCGCTGTGTCTTTTTCATACTTTTTCTCCCAATCCGTGACGGACTTTTTGATACCATCCACATCCATATCCTTGTAGGACTGGATCTCGTTGTTGGCGTCCTCGAGCTGTTTCTTCACACCGGAAAGTTCTGAAACTTTAGCGTCAAACTTTTCCTTCGCTACATAAGCACCCTCCGACAGATCTGCGAAGCGAACGTGATCTTTCTTGTCCGCAATCTTTCCGTTCACTTCGTTCAGCTTCTCTTCCACCTGAGCATACAGCTCTTCTCCACACAATTCCTTTAATGTCATGTCTTTTCCTTTCCTTTCGGCGGCTGCTTGCCGTCTCACCGACTGATTTTTTTCCCATGTCGGACAGGGATATTTCCGGAGCAGTTTTAATGTCATGACCGATTCTCGGACAAGGTTTATGCCGCTACTTGCAGCAAAAAAAGACAGTGCCATAAAATTGAAACTGCCTCTCTTTATTCACACATATTCAGTTGTAAAAAATCCTCTGGTTGCGTTTTTATAGCGTTCCAGAGGTAGAATTATAGGTTTTCTTTGCTGAAAAACTCTTTATGATTTCCTGTCTGAATATCAAAAGTGCCTCTCTATCCTCGTAACGGCATCCGTATTCTTTTTCATACCTTTTACCGTCAAACATGAATATGAATCTGTCTGTTTCCAGACCTTCAGGCAATCTCTTGACTAACCTGATTTGTTTCGATGCAATTTCAACCGCCTCCTATCCATTCATTGCTCTCCTATTCGCCCATACAGCTTTCATGCTGGTGCTTCTGTCAAATGAAACTATATTTCCGTAATCATCTCTTACTGCGTGTACCTGAGTTCTGGACGTGTCTACCTCCCGGTTCGTAGCCTGACAAAATTCCTGCATTTTCTTTTCATGTTGCTTAAGCCGCACTGAGCGAACCTGAAAATCTTCTTTCAGGGTATTTATGGTTTCTTCATCTTGTGCGTTCTGGATTGCTGCGTTATACGCACTGAGTACCCTCTTATCTTCTCTAATGCTTCTTTCATACTGCCTCTGTTTGGTGGAACATTCATAATCTGTCAGCGCATTTCCATTCCAGTCATACGTCCGGTTTGCAAGGTCTTCCAGATATTCTTGCGAATATGCTGGCTTTGAATATCCATCAAAGAACAGATGAAAATTATGTCTGCAATTCGCTCCGCATAGACCATCTACACTCCCATATCCCGTACTGCTCTCAAATTCAGCATACTCTTTTGATCTACCACTTCGACTGAATATCTTTCCTTGCCAGTCTTGATGTGAAGGTCTTGCCCCCATATGTGCTGTAGTCTCTACGAGATCACATTCCATTTCATCCGCATACATCATAGTCAGCTTTCCAGCAGTTTGATTAACCGCTGTCAGAACATTCATTCTTATCGCAGAATCAATCTTACCGACTGCTCCGCTTGCATATTGTACTTCAAGCCCATTAACTGCAACTGACTGTATGGCATTCTTGATTGCCTGATTGTACGGCATGGCTCCTGTGGCTACTTGCATATAAGCAAGGTTCACTGCTTCGAGATAGGCTTGCTGTGTCTTAACGGCAGATGTCAGCGTCAGATTTCTAAGATTACCGTTGGTCTTTTCTATCGTAGCTGCCAATAACTGAGACATCTGAGGTGACTGGTTTATACCTATCGGGGTCAATCCAGCCATCTTTGCAATATCATTTTCATACCGGATGTTCTGAACGGCAGCATCATTGAATAAATGCCTGACATACTTTTCGGAATACCCTGACGCTGCTGCTATATCACGAATGAGGTCTTCCTGCAAATATCCGCACTCCTGAAGCTGCTTCATTTGCCAGTTGGAGGTTTCTGTAATCCTCCCATACTTTACAATCCGCTTCGACATATCCTGAACTGCAGATGTATTTAAGGCATCGTACAAGTCGACAATATCGCCCGTACATCCTGCAAGATATTCTGGTGTCAGCATATAACCACCCCACTATTCTTCCGGTGGAAATGGAGTCTTCGGCTGCTCTGGTATCAAGTCTAATGCCTCTTTTTCCGTGATACCGTAATACCACGAATAAAACTTTTCCAATTTCAACTTTCCGGCTACAACTTGCCCCCACCTTCTTTGATACTCAATATCTATGTCCTCAATCACGCCATCTCCCCACTCATTGCAGATTGAATATTCTCCAAACGGTGCAAGCCCATATAGTATTGCTATGACAGCCATCGAATAGCTTAAATGTTCGAGCCCTTCATCCCATGCTGACTGTATATTACAGATTGATGAATAAGACCTCTGCTTCGATGCTTTGATTTCCGTTGCCGTCTTCTCAATATCCTGCGGCAAAGACAGCGTTCCATAGGCAAGACCACACAGCAGCTCTATCTTCTGCAAATACTGATTAAGTCCATTAAACAAGCTGTCGTCTCTGAACTGAGGAGCAAATTCTTTCAATAAAGTTTCTGTCATGCCTGTTGTATCTACCGTTTTAAACTTTCGTTCATCTCCTGTCGGCAGAATAGGATTTCCCTTCTTATCCAGTTTGAACAGATTATTACTGGCAAACACCGCCGCCTCAAGTATTCCATATTCATGTAATATTCCCGATAGTTGTTCATCAGCAATCTTTATGAAGTCTATTGCTCTTGAATAGACGGATACTCCAAGTGGAGATGCAGGATCAACATTATTCGCCCGTGGAACTTTAACGTAGACAAATAAAGGTCTTTGCACATCATTGATAACAACCGGCTCCTCAGATAATGAAGCCCACTCAGGAACCGTACTAAGCGGAACCTGATTCTGCAAAGGATATCTTGCACTCAAAATCTCTTCGTCGCCGTAATCAAACAACTGTTCTGACCGAAACGCTCTGTTGACAACTGTATAGGTTGTTCCTTTCAGTTCGTGATGCTCCAATCTGGTATATAGGTATTTCCCTATCCTCTTTGAATCCACGAACACCGCGCCAGTAATCTCATGGTTACTGTTATACGATGTAGGCAAAAAATTCTCTGCCTGAGTGAAGTCAACCAAAATATTTCCATCACTGAAATACGGCTTCATTGCAATTCCGCCTTTTGCTGCATATACTTCTACTTTCTGTGGCAAATCCTTAATCGCTTTCTGGTACTGAGTATTCAGAAACGTAGCAAATGCGGAATTGCCAGATATCTCACTCTTCATTTCAATTGTCACAAGTCTGGCTATTTCCTCCGCTATCGTTGCCGGAATGTTCATCGGGATAACATTCTTTTCCCCACCCATCCACGGTGGTTCGTTGATATAAAGGTTTTTCCATAAATCAATAGCATCCGACATTTTTCCAGATACAGCTATGTTCGATGCTATCTTTTCCTCCACGTGCTTTCTATTAAGCAATTTATCCACAACCTTTCTTACAAAATCTTTGATATTCACACATTAAACACCTCCTACCCTTTCTATATAGGCTTTCATATCTCTCTCGTAGGTGTATTCAAACGCATCCAATGAATCAATATCCGACGAACCATCATCCAGTCTTTCCAATTCTATTTTCTTGCTATCCCAGACTGCCATTGACAGAGCCTCTGCCAAACTTTCACACTCCTCCTCTATATACAGGAATCTGTTCTGTGCATCCAGCTTAGTCTTGAGATTGATTCTATCGTTAATTCTGGCTTTGATTGCATTCCCCAACTTGATATCTCCCATAAGGTTCTCTGACAGAGCCGCTGATAAGCCTCTCATTAACACCTGTTCTGCGTTATCGCAGTAAACGTATGTAACATATCCATAATCTTTCAAAATTCTCTGAATAAACAAAATAAAGAGGCGCGAGAGCTCTACAGGGTCTATTTCATCCCCAAGATGCCTCTCGGACCTCAGTGCTATCAGCGTATGATATCCATCGAGATTGGTCGTTGCTACAAACGTGTGACCGGAGCCGTTGCCTCCAAAGTCAACACCTACATTGATACTTCCAAGTCTACCTTCTTTCAACCACCCCAATACAGTATTCTTCTCAACAAGGTAAGGATTTACTTTCTTTGCTGCTTCATAGTCTTCTGGCGTTCTCGCTCTCGCAAGAGCATTATTGTATGCAGCATACTTCGTAGAGAACTTAACATAGCAGAGTCCTTCCGCTATACTTCTCTGACCGAGAATGTCTCGAATGAACCAAATACTCCCTTCATCATACTGGCTTACTATTTCAGCAATCCTTTCCGGTGGGATATTAACATTCTCATATATTGTGAAGTGTTCATAATTGAATCCGCCGAGCAGTTTTCCTTCATCATTAAGCCTTGCATATTTGTCGATATAATCCACATATATCGGAGCTTTTGGGTGATCAGGGTTCATATCCCAGAATATCTTTCTGTTCTTGGCAGCCAACTGTCTGTTGAACGCCTCTTTAATCGTCGTATCATGGTGAAGGTTTATCTCCGTCGCTATCCACATTCCATAGGAATTACCACGGATTTTCTTGTAACTGTCGGAGTATGCCCCTCCCGCAAAAATTACGATTTTCTGCTTATAATTGGTTGCTGGTCCACTGATATACAGACAGTCGTTGCCTTTGTACTGCCCCCAATGGCTTTGCCCCCTGAATATGTATTCCAGTCCGAAACCATTTGCATCGCCGATGTTCAGCTTGGCGTTTGCCATTGTAGAACCAGTAGCCAAATGTATCTTATCAGGTGTCGTCTTCAATTCGTGTGCAAAGGCATATATATTATCTACCGTCTTTCCCGAACGGACAGCCCCCTCTAAGATGTTAAACGTAGAATACTGGCATTTTCTGATATAGGCTTTGTGTCTTGATCCGAACTGATACGGAATAGTCTTACGTTTCCGTACTTTGACCTGATTCGTTTTCAGAGTAGATTCCAGAATCAGTATCCTCCAAATCTTCCACTTCGTAGAACTCCATAATCTGCTTATCTCTCCACTCGTCAGGTCGCCTGTTCTTCAACCAAAAACAAACAGCGCCAGTATCAGGCGGTACTTCATGCTCAGTTTTTCTAATTTCTGCTGGCTTCTGGTTTCCATTACTATCCATCGTGATCTTCGTATCGGTAGTGGTATAACGAAAACCTGTTGCCAGTTTGAACAGGCTTCTTTCAACCTGCGCATCGGCAATGTCTTTCGACTGAGTAGCGGCTTCTGCGAACTCAGGATAATCTTTCTTCCAGCGATGTATCGTTCTCACTGATACCCCAAACGCCTCGGCAACTTCCGCATCTATCGCTCCTCTTGCATATAAACTCCAAGCCCAATCAGGATGATACTTCGGATTGTACTTGGGTACTGCTCCTTTTCCCATGATGTGCCACCTACTTTCCTGCAAGATAATCGGCGGCAAGATACTCAATGAACTGCCACTTATTCTTCGCACCAATGACTCCATCTTCTATCATTTTTTTGACAGCATCTTTTATTACATCTGCTGATTCCTTCGGTATGGCAGAGCCACCAAAGATTTCAGTCAACTGCACCCACTCTCTGTCCTCACTATAGCCGACATCCTCCAACATACTTCCTGTCTGTTTAATCATTGCATGAATTGCAGCGCCTACATTCTTGATGTTGGAGAATCCCTGAAACTTACTGAGCGTTTCCATGAATTCCTTATACTGTTCAATGTTTGCAGCGCCTATGAACTCCGGCTTCTGTGTCTCAATCGCCTTTACCAGCTTCTCCAAATCATTGATCTGGTGCGGAAGGAACGCAAACACTACGTTCTTCCACTCAAACGATATTGTGGGGGAAAGCAATTTATCAATTTCTGCCATCGGCTCCTCCAAAATATCCTTGCCGATATAGCTTTCCAGCATATCGTCTACATCTGAAATCATCTTTGCGATTTCTTTTAGAACGTCGTTATCATCAAATCCGGAGATTGCATTGTGTGCTATCTGCTTCGCCGCAATCTGCGAACGGTTCAGACCTGAAATGTCAAGGATAACAATCACCTCTTTCATTCCAGCCTCCCTTGCTGCCCTGAATCTGTGGTGTCCTGAGATAATTTCAATCTTATCTGTCAATGCACAATACGGAAGGCTTTCAAGCTGTCCTCTTTTCCTGATGTTATCAGTCAACTGCTTCATCATTTCCGGCTTCATGATCCTTGCATTGATATCCTGCTCTCTGACATCCGTAATCTTTACTTTTGCGATAATCAGACCACTGCCGAGATCTGCTAATTCTTCGTACTGGACTTTGTTTTTGCCCTTTCCTTCCTCCACTTGTCTTCCCTCCTTAACCATTCTGAAAGTGTTTCCTGCTGTGTCCGGTCTTTCAGTTCGGATTCGTATGTCAGCCGGAATCCCATTTTCTTATCAGGAACTTTCTTTGTCAACTTCATAATACCCCGCATCTCTTTTGCTTCTGGATACTTTGTCATCTGAACAGTCTTTAGACTGTTGACCTTTTCCTTCTCAAGATCTGTACATATCTTGTAGACAAACTCCCTGTTCTGTGCGAGCATGGTGATCAGTCTACCCAATCTGTACTTCACATGAGGAATTGTCATGCCGTACATCAAAAAAAGAGCATCCGATACCTGAGTACCAAACGCTCCCATAGTCAGTGCTGACTTATCCACGCCAAACACACCCGCTATCTTTCCATCAATCAAGACCGCTATGTTAATCGGTGCAGAACTGCCAACAAAATTGTGAGTCCACAACTGTCTGTAATACTGTGCCTCCGCTCTCTCCACCTGACACAGTTCTACTTTAGACTTATCCGTAATCTCGTAGTCACGAGGCAGCATAGAACATTCCAGCTTTTCCAGTTTGCTTTCGCTTGGTCTGGTAATCTTCCTACCCTCCGCAAGTGCCGTCGCTTCATCTGGTCTGTTGGTCGTCAGGTATACATTGATTCCATTCCTCACACCATACCTTGCAAATACAGGAGTACCAGCAGTCATGTGAGGTTCATTCTCTTCATAGCACATAACAAGGCACTTCGCATCTTTACACAAATCCATGAACTGCTTGAGTCCGGTCTTCGGGTCGAATATTCCATACTCCGGCTCTTTCCATGACATCTTACCGCCTGTGTCATACCACTTCTCAAATCCTGCTGTGTATGTAGGCGGATTGGCAATCACCAAGCAATGCGGATCATCTAACACTTCATCCATGTGTTTCCACATATCCAAAGGTCTGTAACTGAATCCTTTCAGCAATCCCTTTGCCCTGTCAAGCTGCTCTCTCAGTGCTCCGATGTGTTCCTCTCTCCGATACTGTAAATCCAGCAGCATATTGTAAAAATAATCTTTTCCGGCATTTCTGGTTGTACTCAACACCTTCCATGCGTACAGGGCTACTGGTGGGTCCAGCAGTTCTTCCGATGTGAAGCCCTCTGCTTTAAGTTCCAGTTCTTCAAGGTTCTTTTCCATGATTGCATAGCCCATAATCGAAGTAAACATACTGACGTCTGATGCCTCAATCTCTGCGGGCTTGAATCCTGACTGTACTGCCAAGTGTGACATGGCAAAAGCACCGGAACATGGCTCAACAAACTTCGTATAGCCCTGCTTTCTGGCGTTCTCAATCAATGGTTTTAGGAATTTCTGCTCTGCTGGTACTAAGGTGCCTAGGAAAAATGCGCCGGGGTTCTGAAACTTTGCCATCGGGTCTTTCCTCCTTCAATAATCTATTTTCGTGATGAAGGCATTCTCTTTCAGGAACATCTTACCGCCAATATTTATCAATACTGGTTCATCATTCCCATAATAGCCTCTAACACTCGTACCGCAAGGGAGTACCCATTGGTTGTCATATCCAATGGCTTTTACTTCTTTTGTCTGTTCGTCATACAATACAACTGTATTCATGTTAATCCTCCCATGCAAAAAGACTCCCGCAGGAGTCTTTCAAAGTTGCGTACCACTCAGGTATCAGCAACACGATCACTCATAGTATAAGCCCTTCTGAAAACCTCTGGATTGCTTCTGGTTTCGTTTTATGGTCTGGCTTATAAAATTATTACAATGGTTCTTTAGAATCAACTGGGTATCTTTTCGTCAAACTTACGCTTCTGTATTTGTGCAATTTGTCAGCATTATGCAAAAATTAAGGCTACCAGAAAATTATCCTGATAGCCGTTGTTGTTAGTCCGCCAGATGGGAGTTGAACCACATGACCTACAGATTAAGAGTCTGTTGCTCTACCAACACTGAGCTACTGGCGGCTATTATGTTAACATTCCCAGACTGAACAATGACATCTGCTCAAATTCTGGTCTTTCCGGCTCCTTTTTCGGAACCTCCTTTTTCTTCTCCCTCGGTATCTTTGGAACCGATGGATCTGATAATTCCTCAATCTTAATTCCTGTCTTCTTCTCGTACCACTCTGCAAATACTAATCTGTGGCACCATTCATCAGGAATTCTGACATCTTCGTAGCAGCACAACACCAAATCTTTTCCTCTGTCCAGATACTCATTCAAGTACGCCTGTATCACTCCGAATTGCTGTCTATTCATGTGTTCAAAATACTTCGGTGTGAATATCGCTCTGTCATATACATTGAACAGGTAGCCGGGCGGTGCTATCTGGATAATATTTCCATCCAGCGCATACCCCAACGGGAACTTTGGCATCCCTCTTACTATCCCACATACTGTGTACTTACCAGTTTTCAATTCAGGATTGCTGAATCTGCTGGTGTAAATCTTTCTTTCCATTGTCCTGTCCTCCATACATCCGAGTCAGTAGAGCTATTCCATTACTGACATTCTGTTTTGTGTCCTGTCCTAACTGTCGGTAGAACTGTTCGTGAACCATAGACTCATAGGCAAGAACAAATACTGAGGACTGTTCTGGTGTAATTCCAAGTCTAAATCCCTTTACGATTCCGAGGGCTGCTTTGTACTGCCCTTCTCTGACTAATCTCCTGACTTTATCTGATTTTCTTTCCATAGGCTTCTTTCCTTTCGGTAAGATTGTTCCTATCTTCATTCTATCGGATAGCTGTCTGGTGTCAAACGGTTTCGCCCAGAAATCGTCTTTTTTAATGGAGTGACATTAAACTTTTTCTGCGTACTATATTACCATTTGGTAATCGCCCTGTCAACGCCCACTTTTTGCCCGCCAATTTTCTTCTATAAATTTCTCTTTAACAATCAATTTATAGTTTGATATACAGTTCTTCGTAGTTTATAATTGTACTGTTGTTTTAATTTTACAAGCAATGCGTGATACGGAACATAATAAGTCCGTTTTATCGGACATGTAAAGTGCAAAAATATCATAAAAATGGAGGATACATATATGAACACAAAACTTTTATCCGGAAATGAAACCTTTTCCTACTCTCTCTCTACTCCTCCCCAGAAGAAAATATCCGACTTCTGGGCTTGGAATTCATCTGACCTGATGAACAATACCCTGCGTGGCGCTCTTGCTGAATACATTGTGGCTATGGCCACGGATATTCATTTTTCTTATGCCCGTGAGGACTGGACAGAATACGATTTGGTTACTGATGATGGCATCAAAATTGAAGTCAAATGTTCTGCATATCTCCAATCATGGGAACAGAACAAACTATCAAAAATCATCTTTACCTGCGCTCCATCTCAGGCATTCAAAAATCAGCAGTATGACGGTGTTTCTATACGCCATTCCGACGTATATGTCTTCTGTTTACATGACTGTCAAGACAGAGAAATCGTTGATACTATGAATTTAGACCAGTGGGTATTTTACATACTTCCCACAAAAACACTTAGCGAGAAAATCGGTTTACAAAAGACTATTTCACTTAACTCGCTCTTAGGCCTTAATCCCAAAAAAGTGCATTTTCATGAGATTAACAAGACAATACATGAAGTATTGCATAGATAAGGAGGGGTCATTCCCCTCCATCTCTTTACTCTTCATCCAACCATCCAAGTTCTGTCATTTCTTCTTCTGTAAATCCCACTTTGTTGCATAATTCAAAAAGTGTATCGTACTGAAACTTATCTGCTACTGCTCCCATTAAATCTGATAATAATTCTTTTGCTCTGTTTCCTGTCATTACTTCGTTTCCCTTTTCCTCCGGCTTTTATTTATCCTGACTTCATCTTATCGTTTCCACATCTAGTGTCAAACGTTTTTGATTTACTTTTAATCATATTTCATTCTATCCGTCATAATATTTGTAATCAGTTTCCGTCTACAACAGTTTTCAGTGCCTTAATCCTGTTGTGCAACTGATCCGCCATAAAGTAGAACAGCCTTTCAAAGTCATCTCTCTGCTGATAGGTAAGATTCTCATAGTCTCTCCCGATAAATCTATCCTCCACCACAGTGATAAACGACTCCGCCAGCACCAAATTATCAACTGCCTCTCTGATTTTGTCGGCTTTATTGGCTTTATCGGTTTTACTTTCTTTGATCTGCTCCGGCTGCGCCTGTACCTTTACGGAAACTATACCGACCGCTGCTCTGATTTTCTTAATATCTTCGATCTGCTTCTGCGTATTTCTGTTCCCCCGCCCTTCAACACCTTTAATAAAGATATCCAGTCCTTTTTCCGTCAAAGCTATTGCCCTATACTGGCAGTTTGATTCATTTGTGAAGATAGTATCGTAGTAATATTCTCTTCCTCTTGGCACTAGCCTTCGTATTTTGTCAGATACTTTGCAGTTTGCCTCTCCTGTAATCTTCGAGATTTCGTAGGAAGTAATAATGCCCCTGTCTCTGACATTCTCCTTTTCCACCTCATTTACATGATTTGCTGAAACGTTCATCTGCATCTGCCTTGCAATATCTCTGATCTCGCGACTTTCTAATACAGCCTGCATAGCCATTTCTCCTTTCGTATTGTCGTCTAGTAATTCATTTATTATTGTCGTTCTAACTTACCAGCTACTATAGCCAGACATTTTTTTGATTTTTCTTCACTCCTTTCGATTTCCTATCGCTATGACTATCAATAAAATAATTCCATTTACAAGAATCAAAACCAAATTTTCTGCACCCATCCCTTTACGCAGACCAATCATAAAATTGATAAACAATAGCACCTGTAAAAATCTCCGAATTTTTCTCATTGCCTTTCATACTCCTTTATGATAGACTTGGTGTGCGAGGGGAGTTCTCCCTCCCCTCACATCCAAGGAACTGTTCTCAGTTGCTAATCAATCCAATTCAGTACCGCCGTGATGATTGCTAAAAGCATTGTCACTATGGCTAATACGATGCTGGCTAGGCTTTCGTAAATCTGGAATCTGATCTGCTTCTGTTCGAGCAGTTCTTTTTGTTTCTTCCGTTTCTTCCCCAAGTGGCTGTCCTCCTTTCATGTAACGATTTAAGACATCTTACCTTCTGGTAATTTTTATCTTATCGTCATTCTAACTTACCCACCACCGGTGTCAAACAGATTCTTGATTTTTGCAAAAAAATTTAGGGGCTTGGCTTTTCAAAAAGCGATTGCCTGAAATCCATACAGGTATATTGACAAAACCTTGCAGATAGCTGTCACATCCTTGTATACTGTACGCTCATTTATACTTTCTTTCTCTGCAATTTCCTTCGGAGTGAGCCGCTTTTTGTCAATATACATAGCCATAACTACCCTGTACTTTCTCTCCATCTCTTCACTTCCGCTGGCTTCTATTTCCTTCTTTACATAGGACAATGCCCTCTCCATCTTTTTGACGTAGAACCGATTCTCAATCCTAATCTTTGCCTCTCCCTCAAATTTCTTTGTTGCCTGAATCTCTCTGGGGTCCATAAGGTCTTTCAGGAACTCGAACCGCTTGTAATCTACTTCCTCGATCGTCATTGATTTTTCATCTGCTATGGATGCTTTCAATGCCCTAAATCCTTCGAGCGCCTTTCTGGTATACCCGATGTACTTCTTCTCCACATCCTTCCGTTTCTTTGCCTCTACCTGTTCGTACTCTGCTACCGCTACTCTGGCTATCTCCGCCACATCAATTTGCTTACTCTCTTTCACCGCCGTTCTTGCTGCCACCTCTACAATCTGATCCAAAACCGGTTTTGGAAGTACTGGGTTGTTGTTTCCATTCATAAAGCATAACCTCCTACTTGAAATCTGAATTATTTTCTGTTATACTGACGTTGCGTACATCAGAGCAGTTTCCAGATTCTACCGGAGGCTGCTTTTTCTGTTCTTATATCCTTGTGCTATCGAAATTCTTTCTGATTTCCCTCTGGATTGATTTTGAACGATTTAGCAATAGTAATATAGTATTCTGCCGTTTTCGCCCTGATTTCGCCCCAGAGGGATGTCTTTTTCTTATGCAACCACGATCAGTTTCTTCTCGGTAATCAGATTCACCAGCTTCTCTTCGAGATACTTCTGAATGTTCTTCATGGCTTCATTGCGCCACCCTTTTCCATCTGCCTCGAACAGCGCTGCCTGAATCCCATCTCCTCTTGCATCTTCCATCCTGAATACGAACAAGCTTTCAGGCTGCTCAACCTCAACAAATGTGCGGTATGGTCTGAGCGTTACCGGATTCGGAATAAGGCACTCTTCCTTCTGCGTCAGCCCTGTCTTTACGACTGCTTTCTGACTTACGCCGTCGTCACTGTACTGTGCGATAGTTCCATGTTCTGCTGTTCCAACATACGCCAGAACAGAAGCATAATCAGTTCCTTCCTGAACGAACTTCGCCTGCATCTGGATATTGAAATCTGTTCTGTCAAGAAATCTACCAAACGGAAACTCCGGCAGAATCGCTTCTGCACTGATTACATTCTCTCTCTTCCTGTCTCCATTAAGCTGACTGTAAGCCTTTACTGATGTCGGAGATTCCACATGTATAATCATGCTGTATTTCAGATCGTCAATGTTGGCATTCAAATACTGGCATACTGCATCAAGCGTACTGCATTTCATACCGCTTGCTACAATTTCCTTTGCCACCTCATGCACCTGTTTACTTGTAAACGTTCTTCCGTTTACTTCCAAAACTTCTGGCTTATCCAGTTCTACTGCATACTGTAATGCTTCTTTCAATCCATCCATCTTAATTTCCTCCGATCACTTTTCTTACAGGCTGCATTTTGGTTACTTTTCCTTCGTCTTTCTGCTCCTGCTGTTCTTCGTCCTTCTCAGGCTTATCTTCATCATCCTGCTGGTAATCATCAAGAGACATCTGGCCCTTAATCTGCTTACCGTATTCTTCTGCGATAATTTTTCCACTCTTGAGATCCTTCGCAATCGCCATCTTGGTATTGATACTGGATTTGCTTACCAACTTCTTATCTACCACGATCTCAACATTCATGTCATCTCTCTGCTCATTCTGCTCGAATCCTACTTTAATCGTGACAAACCGCTTCGGTTTGTACGGAGTATTTGGGTCCTGCATGTTTGCGAAAACCTCTGTGATTGCTCTGTCAAAATCCTGCTGAACTGCTCCTCCGGCGAACTTACTCAAATCATACTGTGGTACATACTGCTTACTCATTACCCTTCCCCTCCTTTCCACTGTTCTCCATGAAGTCCTGCATTTTCCGGCACATAGCCGCAAACTGTATTGCTTCACAGGCTGCATTGACTGCTGTATTGTAATTGATAACAACGCAAGTAGGATTAAGCTGGTTTTTTTTGATCTTCCCCCACATATCCGCCACGCCGTCGCTCATTACCTGAATTTCTTCCATGAGTTCATCAAACTCCTCATGGATAACTGAAAATCCCTCATGCTCAGAATTAAACTGTGGAAACTTAACATTGGCTGCCAGCAATTCTGCCTCGACCAATTCCTTTACTTGTGGTTCTACTGAATTCATAATCTTCCCTCCTCAATCCGGTATCTCTACGGAGAATCCCATCTCTCCGCTGAAAAGTTCTGCACCCCCATATCCAATGATTATCTTGTCATGAGGACATCCATTTTTCTGCAACCACTCAACTACTGGCTTTGCCACATTTCTAAATTCTTCCATGTCCGCTTTCTTTTCTCTGTGTTCAATACACTCATATCCGACCATATCTCTACCTCCCATACCTCATTGCTCTCTTAACATCTTTCTTTGCTTTCCGCCTAATCTCATTCCTTATAAACGACTCATATTTCGCAACTTCTTCCGGTGCAATTATCTTGCAGCGCTCATAGAGTTTTTCTACCTTGGCTCTCATAATCGCTTCTTCCATAGCGTTCTTGAAATCTCCCGACTCAAGCCGGATACGGAATGAATTCAACTTTCGTTTAATTGCTTTCAGGTCGTTCATATTAATTTCTTCCATCGTGATCTGTCTGTGATACCTCATTCTGTTTTCATGATTCTCCTGAATCTGTTCCATCATTCTCTGCACCTAATCTACCTCCTTGATACTGATAACTAACTTCGGTGATTCCGCATAATATTTTCTGACGACCATATCAACTATTTGTGCATCATCATGGTATGCAAGACCATTAAGAGCATCACATACAACCTTGATAATATTGTCTCCGTCTGGCTTCTTTACAGGTCTCAGCACCCTTTCGATCATCAAAGCCCTGTTCTTCTTCGATACACTCTTTGGAATGCTAAAATGAGCTTCTATCACAATTGAAAGCATTGTCTTGTCTGCAAAACGGAAATCCATACATTGCCTCCGGTATTCCAGCGCTATCAGGTTCTCATACACAACTGTCTGCTCTGGCGTTACTGTCTTCGTGAAATTTCCATGCCGGTATGTCTTCGCTCTTTGTTTCCCTCTCGGCTCCCCCATTACTGTGAATATCTGAACATCACTCATGCCTTATCCCTCGTCAACGATAGCGTTGGGGTCTTTGCTTACTTTCAGGAAGTAGATAACCTGTTTTCCGGTCGGGGTCTTGTTTCGTTTCCCGGTACTGACCGCATATCCGTTATCCAGTAAAATCTTCGCCACATTCAGGCGATCTTCCTTGATATAGATTTCTACTTCAAACGCTCCGTCATCTTTCTTCTCCGGCTGTTTCCCGAAGAGTAATTCCTGAATAGAACAACCAACATAGTTAGCTATCCCTGTCAAATCGGACAGTCTAAAATCTACCTTGCCTTTTTCCCAATTTGATACGGTATCATCCATCTTGCCAAGCATTTTTCCTGCCTCCGCTAATGAATGACCTTTTCTCCTTCTGGCTGCTTTCAGGGATTCTGTCACTCTTTCTATCAAATCCATTTCTTCCTCCTATTCTTCGAGCAGCGCGTTGAGTCTCTCCATGAAATTTTCCGGTGGAGGACAATGCTCCGGCTCTAATTCTTTTTCTATTTCAATCTGGGCTAATGATTCGCCCTTTTCGTCAAGCGAGGCTGCATCACCCTTCATTTTTGCAATCAGAGTTCTCACATTTGCTGGTATCATTGCCTCCTCTTTCATCCGTTTCTGAGCAGTTCTGTAATTCCGTATAAAATGAGACTGCTCAACTGTCTCTACTTCATCCGTGTCCATCATGGCCCATTCTCTCAGATTTGCCGGACTGCCTACTGCTATTCTGCAAGCCTCCGGCAATTTCGCAAATTCTTCCTCTGCATGATAACCGCTATTACTCAATGCCTTTCTCACCAGAGACCACGCTTCAAGTTCTGTGAGAATTTCTACATCTGGTTGCACTATTTCATTTGCTTTTTGCCGGATATCTGCTATGGTCGGAGGAAATTTCTCGGTTATCATATACTTCTGAACCGCTAAATTCGCCTGTTCATATGTAAGGTCTTGTAAAAGCGCATACCACACATTGAACGCATCCTGATCTGGAATAAAAGTAGATTGTGCGTATACTGCTTTCATGCCTTTTACCATAATCTTAAACTCCTCTCTCTCCATTACCAGTTATCAACCTCACTCACTCTTTTCGCTATCCTGTCGCATTCTTTGCTACCTCTGTTTCTTTCCCATGTTCTGACAGCCGCTTTCCAATCCTTCATCTTGTTTTTGCCAATCATCCAGCCTTTGCTCTCATAGAAGTTCACAAACGCCTCTGCATCCACTCCATTTTTACGCTGCTCACAGTATTCTCTTACTTCTGCTTCTGTGGGTGGCACAAACTTCTTACTAACCGTCTTATCCGGTTCATCCTCCGGCAATACCGGAGGATCCTCTCCTTCTTTGAGCGTATATGCTTTATTCTGCTTCATTCCCAGCATACTCTTTTCATCTACATAGGCTGTTGGTGTGTATCTATCCGACTGTAAGGTATTGTGCATTCTCCAATGCTTTATTACAATAACGCCATTTTCAAAAACCAGCACAAACCTCTTGGCAATTAACAGTTTCAAATCATCATCAGTTGCCCCAATTGTTCTCTGAATACGCTTCGGATTTCCGACAAATCCATCATCATCCGCCCTCATATTCAGGTGGAAATATATCGAGGAAAGCGTCACTGTCTACAATTTTCATAGTGAACATCCTTTTCTGTGCCATCTAATCACTCCGCCTTTTGCTCTTCTTCCTGCTCCTGTTGCTTTTTCTTATCAGCTTCAATGCCTTCATCAAGGAACTTCATTGCTTTATCGTAAGTCGAGACCGTCATGTTTGTGGTGGAATCAAGACCGAACTGACTACAAATATACTTAACAATCTGATTCACTTTCTTCTTGCCATAGAACTTTTCCACCTTGTCAAACATTGCCTGTCTCTGTTCCTGCGATATGAGGATTTCATCTTTCTCTGACAATTCCTCTCCAACTACTTCTGCTTGAACATATTCCTCTGTCAGCTTTCCGTCTGCTCCAAACTCAGCGGCTGTATAAAGCCCCTGATAATCTGTCGGGAACGCTGCTCTCAATGCCTGAGAAACAGCAACCTTTTCAATCATTGTCGCAGGCTTCGTTTTCCAGTTTGCCTGACCTTTGTTGTATTCCTCCAACGATACTTCCTTATACATCTCGTCCTTGAACTCCGGTCTCTGGACGAAAACTCTGCACCAACCACCAATCAGTTCTTCCGAAGGATAAATGCAAGTTCCCTCTTTCTGAATAACCTGGCCGGATCTCACAACCACAATTCCGGACTTTCTGCCTCTGTATGCCGGATTCTCTTCTGCCCTGCGCTTATAAGTCTCATACCCTACCACCATCTGAAATTCGCTACCGAATTTGATAGGATACGCCTCTCCCGTAAAAGGATTGAGCCTCTGGTACTTACAAAGTTCCATGAATAGCTTGATTTCCCTGTCTGTGACCTTAGAAGAATCGCCGCTTACGAGATAATTCTTGACATCTTCTGCCGTCAGTCTTACCGGACCAAGCGCACTCTCGTATTCCACAACCATTAAACTATTTTTCTGTTCTGCCATGATTCCTACCTCCTTACACTAACCTGAGTCGTTTCTCTGTACGTGATGCCGGGGATGACCGCCTTGCCTTTCGACATCTTAATGAGTTTCATTACTGCACCAGTGTCAACAGGGCGAATTTCAATCCCGTTGATTTCAACCGGAACCTTCGAGGCATCTACTCCTGTAATCTCCCATGCTTTCTGTGTAGAGAGTCCGCTTGCTTTCGGAGCCGCTGCCGTAACCGTCATATTTTTTGCCGCCTCCTCGGTATACTGTGCATCCTGCAAAGCTGTCTCTGCCTCTTCATTTTTACCTTCTGCCTCCAAACGTGCTGCCTCTTCCAGTTTTCTTACACTTTCTGCTTCTGCCTGTCTACGCATTTCAGCTTCTTTTTCAAGCCTGATCCGTTCCTGCTCTCTGGTCCAGTCGCCAATCTTAGCCTTCTCTGCCGCCTGTAAAGGTTTCAGCATACCTTTCTCCCTGTCGCATACGCTCTTATGAGCCTTATATGCGCTGTCCTTCATCGGTTTGAAGAATTCTGTTACCTTGCTTGCACTTTCCTTGATTGTCTTCACGAAATCAACTGCGTTCTGAAGGTCTTCATCAGACTTAATGACAATCTCGCTTGCCATCCTCTCCACATTCGTTACGCTGTCCTTGATTTCTGCCTCTTCCGGCGTTGCCACCTGTGCTACTACTACTTCCTTACCTTCTGCGCTCATTTTTCATCCTCCTACGCTGAATATTTTTTGATGTGCCTGTAAAGAACCATACAGGCGTTAAATGTTTCCCAACTTTCCATGTCGTTTCTCTGATACTTCACGACCTGATAATTTCCGTCCTTCTGCAAATGTAAGATTTGCTTCTCGTCAAACTGGAATCCATGGCTTTCGTATGCCTTGGAATATGCCTCTAACTGCACGCCCGTAAGCATCTTGTTTACTACGCTGGAAGTCTTATAGTCGATAACTACTTTTTTCCCTCCGATAATGCAGGGCAAATCTGCCGTTCCGGCATATCTCAGGTACTTATGATAGATTCTTGTTTCCATTCCCAACGGTTCCGGTTTCTCCTGAGTAAACCACTTAATAAAGCCCATGAAATAGCCGCTAAATTCCGGCTCGATATCCTCTATTCCATACTTCAAATAATTCTCTATCGAATTATGGACTGCCGTTCCTCTCTTCGCTGCTATGTTCAGGACTTCTTCATCGACTGCTCCATAAAGCGTATTACTCAACGGTCTCATTATCGTTGTAACGCTAGGAAGTTGCTCTATTCCTACTTTGTATATGTGCCGCTGTTCGTTGAATTCCAACTCTGGCACTTTCGGAAATTTAATACCCATTTGCTACTTCCATCCTTTCTTCCATCATCTCCATTAAATCTGTTGCACTCATGTCTTCAATACATTCGTCACAGATATATCCTTTGACCGTCCCAAAATATTTCTGCCACCGATAAATCCCTTCTCCGCACACCGAACACCGATAAACTGCTTTGGATTCTGTCGCATTGGGACATCTTAAATTGCAAGGGGATTGCAAGCATATAGAACACATATCTGTTACCTCCCATAAATCTCAAGGCTGATTTCTGCCTCTCTTTCCATGATGTAATCAGCATAGTCGGATGAATATATACCATCTTCCCACAGCTTCTTCGCCCCGCTTTCACCCATGTTGTAAGCCATTAACACCAGATTGATTTCGTGATACTTCTCAAACAGTTCCGACAGATAATCTATACCAACAGTGATATTGCCTTTCGGATCTAACAGATCTGTCACCCCGAACTTTTTCATCCGCTCTTCATGCCATTTAGGGATAATCTGCATATATCCGATACTTCCGTATCCATTCGGATCAACATTTCTATATCCGGTTTCCCTTTCAATCAGTGCCAGTACCAACGGATAAGATAACTGCCGTTCTCCACATAAATCCTGAGTAAATTCCTGTAATTCATCAGAAAACTCTCCGCCATTCATTACATATTCCTGCGGTACTGAGTAGTAGATGTACCTCGTTGCTTTACTTTCCTTTTCCGCACTTTCGGTTGAAACTGGTAGCTTTTCAATCTTCACCGTCATTTCTGAATCCGATGTAATCAGACAAGCTGGCGCTGATAATACCAACAACAACATGAGCAACATTGTTACGATTATTTTTTTCATCATGACTCCTCGTTTTCTGTCATGCGAACAAGCCAATGTCTATGTCTTTCATGCTGTCATACTCTTGGTAGAATTCTTCAACGCTCTCGATTCCGAACTCTTCTTTCAGATATTCAAATAATCTTTCCACGTTTTCATCCCTCCAAGTATTCGCTCCTGCAAAATTCTGATGGAGGTTATAGCCTCCTGCATCTTACTCATTTCGCTGACTATTTTCTGAAACGTCTCTGTTTCATCCTCTGTGACTTCGCCATCCCCTGCGATTTCCAGCAACTTTTTCTTCATATCTCGCATCCGATCATCGTCGAAGCTATTTACTAACTGAATAACCATGCTTTCAAGCGTCTGCTCTTTGCCGTTATACGGATGGCATTTCCCAATCGGACAATCATTCTTACAGTACATATACTTCAATTCAGGTGCATTGTATAAATCTGCCATGAGAACGACCATTTCCACCGGAACCGACTTCGTAATTCCCAACTCGTAATTTGCCAGCGTCGATACTGACACTCCGAGTAATTCAGCAGCATTTTCTCTGCTGGATAGTCTTTCGTTGGTCTTTGCTGCCTTTTTCCTACAGGCAAAATAAATATTCTCTCCGCTGTTCCTATAACCGCTTTCCATGTTCCCATCCTTCCTTATGCACTAAAATTGATAATGTAAGGTCTAATCAATATTACCGATTGGTAAGCCGTCATCAAAAAAAATAACGCTTATGGCTTTTAGGTTGTGTTCCAGTTGGAGAACCGGAATCATTTCTACTACTTCCGGTAGGGTAAACGGTTCTTTCCCGTTTTCCTTATTGCAATACTTCGCTTCGGTCATTGTGGTCAACTCAGAAACCTTCTTCTGGGTAAGCCCACATCTTGCCCGTTGTGCTTTCAATTCTCTGCTGTTCATCATCCTTCTCCTTTCCCTGTTATTTTGCACATTCTTATCGTACATTACCGATTGGTAATTTGTCAATAAGAAAATTATAATTTCGGTAAGAAAGTTTACAGGACGGTAATTTTATTCTACAATGAAAGTCTAACTATTAAAAGTCAAGACCTAAAATGAAAATTTTTCGATGAAGTGC
>ERZ777011.1075-NODE-1075-length-33090-cov-96.045073_pt1 | contig 33090 bp, 23 predicted proteins | sample MGYA00374964_ERZ777011 | MGnify/ENA primary metagenome ERZ777011 (study PRJEB29310, sample SAMD00008975) | mouse gut metagenome | study: EMG produced TPA metagenomics assembly of the Metagenome analysis of fecal microbiota from mouse which was promoted...
AGCGTTCGAGCCATACTTTATTGCGCTATTTGAGTTTTATCGGACAGCAATAAAATATAATAGACTTGACGCACATTCCAGACGGGCAATATAGCTTTCAGTCTGGCTCTATAGTCATTGTGACAGTGCCTGTGTATGCCGGGCATGTCGCTCCGGAGGCGTTGAAGAGAATGACGAACATATCTGCCTCAGGTGCTTATGCCGTGGCTGTTGTCATTTACGGAAACCGCGCATACGGATCCGCGTTATGCGAACTTGGAGAGATGTTGGTATGCCGCGGATTCAGAGTCATTGCCGGCGGGGCGTTTGTCGGGGAACATTCCTATAGCACGGCAGAATACCCTATTGCATCGGGACGTCCGGATATGGGAGATTTGAGACAGGCTGAAGAGTTCGGAAGATCTGTCCGGTGCAAGGTGGAGAGCGGCAGTCCAGCAGAAGTTGTCTTGAAAAAGCTTCCGCATCCATCTTCCGGCTTCATGAGCAAATTGCGCTTCATTGCCGGAGTGCTCCGCATAAGGAACTCCAAGACTCCTCGTCAGGCTGCTCCACATGCAGACGAATCCTTGTGTATACACTGCGGGCTGTGCACAAAGGCCTGTCCCACAAATGCTATTGCAAAAGGTGATGAATGCAAGACAGACTATGGCAAATGCATCAGATGCTGTGCATGTGTCAAAGTCTGTCCTCATTCTGCCAGAAGTTTCAATACACCGTTCGCTCCCCTGCTTTCGTGTAACTTCAGCCGTCAGAAACCGAATGTGACCCTACTCTGAGCACCCGGAGCCGTTACAGGCCGCGCATTGAGCGGATTGCAGATGCCGGGTCCGCTGCCTTGAAAACGGCGCTTCCGGCTACAAGAATATTTGCACCGGCCTGTGCAAGAGCTTCCGCATTTGCCGGAGAAACGCCACCGTCCACTTCTATAGGAATATCCAGATTACGTGATGTTATCTCTGCCTTGAGAGCGCGCACCCTGCCGTATGTGTCCTCTATGAATTTCTGCCCGCCGAATCCGGCAAACACAGACATCAGCATTACATAGTCGCATTCCTCGAGGTATGGATAAAGGCTCTCTACCGCCAAGTCCGGATTGATTACAAGGCCCGCCTTTGCCCCGAGACTGCGAATTTCCCTCAGAACTGCGGACGGGTCGGCGGTGGCATTAAGGTGAAAAGACACCATGTCAGAGCCGGCTTCAACAAAGCGACGCACATATTTTTCCGGATTCACTATCATAAGATGAGTGTCAAGAGGCTTGGTTGCCCGCGAAGCCACGGCTTCAACAATCGGGAAGCCGTAGGATATGTTCGGGACAAATACGCCGTCCATTACGTCAAGATGAAAAATGTCCGCATGGGTGTTCACCATTTCTATATCCTTTTCCAGATGAAGGAAATCAGCGGAGAGCATGGATGGGGCAATCTGTATCATGTGGCTTATCTGAAAGTAGTTACGACATCAGTAAGCAAGGCCACAAACTTGTCAAGAGACGCAAGGTCAAGTCTCTCCCCGGGAGCATGCACACCTCTGAGAGTCGGGCCGAAAGACACCATGTCAAGTCCGGGGAACTTCTCCGTGAACAGGCCGCACTCAAGCCCGGCATGTATAGCCTTAACTTTTGGCTCGACCCCGAACAACTTTTTGTATGAAGCAACGCAGGCATCCCTTATCGGAGAAACCGCAGCCGGTGCCCATCCCGGATATTCGCTCTCGTGAGTAACCGTTGCCCCTGCAAGCCTGAAGCACGCTTCCATTTTAGAGGCGGCCGCACGGCGTGCAGCTGTGACACAGCTTCGCTGGCTTGAGCCTATACGGATTATGCCCTCCCCAGTCATCTTCACTGAAGCGAGATTAGTCGAAGTCTCCACAAAATTCTCAATCTCCTGGCTCATTGCAAGCACGCCGTGAGGCGATGCACACAGAGCGGTGACAAGACTCCATGCGGTATTCTCGTCAATGGCCTTCTGAGCACCGGTGTTCTCATAGATATCCATACCGACTTTAAGCTCCTTTTCCACAGCGCCATATTCCTCTTTCACATCGGAAGCATAATCCTCCAGGCGTGAAGAAATCATCTCGAGAATGCCGGAATCGGCTGCGATTACAGCCTTGGCCTCCCTTGCAATAGCATTGCGCTTGTTGCCTCCGTCTATGCTGACGAGCTGCCAGTCAAGCTCTGCGATGCTGTACAGGAAACGTCCCAGAAGCTGGACTGCATTTGCCCTGCCCTTGTTGATGTCATCCCCGCTATGTCCTCCGAGCGCATCCTTGACATATATTTCCGCATAATCAAAGTCCTCCTCGACATCCTCTTCCTCGTAGTGGAACTCCGCCGTAGTGTCAAGTCCTCCCGCACATCCGACGAAAATCTCACCCTCATCCTCCGAATCAAGATTCAGCAGCACCTTTCCGCTGAAAAAGTCCGGTTTAAGGGCCATCGCCCCGTCAAGTCCTGTCTCCTCCGCCACGGTGAAAAGACATTCAAGCTTTCCGCATGGCAGGTCTGAATCGAGAAGTGCAAGCTGCGCCGCGATGCCTATGCCGCAGTCCGCACCGAGAGTCGTGTCCGGAGCTATCATCCATCCGTTTTCTATCACATATCTGATAGGGTCCTTGGCAAAATCATGCTCCACACCCTCATTCTTCTCGCAAACCATGTCAGAGTGGCTCTGAAGAACGATTGCAGGTGCATCCTCAAAGCCCTTTGCAGCCTCTTTCACTATCAGGACGTTGCCTGCCTCATCGGTCCGGCACTCAAGATTGCGGGCCTTTGCGAACTCCTGAAGGTATGCGATTATGTGTTCCTCATGTCCGGACTCCCTCGGAATCCTTGTTATTTCCTTAAAAAAGGACAGTACTGTTTCTGAATTCATGGCTAATAAAATATTTTCCCCGCAAAGATATTACTTTACGGGGAAATCACTGGTGTCATTTGTGACAATGTTGCTTTTTTTTCTTGGCTGTTCTGCCATCTGCACGGTTACGGGGCTTATCTGCGCACCGGAGCAAGCATTTTCTCTATGTCTGTGACGTATTGCTTGAAAGTCTTGTCGGTTGACATAAGGTCAGAGACGGTAGTGCATGCATGAAGCACAGTTGCATGGTCCTTGCCTCCTATCTCCGCACCGATTGTGGACAGGGAGCAGTTCGCTATAAGGCTGCGCGACATATACATCGCTATCTGCCTGGCCTGCACTATCTGGCGTTTGCGGGTCTTCGAGAGCAAATCATCTCGTGTTATATTGAAATAGTCGCATACGACACGCTGCACCTTGTCTATAGTCAGGTCGCTCTGTTGCTCACCGACAATCTTGTCCGTAATCTGTTCTGCGAGAGCCACTGAAATTTCCTTGTGCGCGAGCGTCGCGTTTGCTATCAGTGAAATAAGCGCCCCCTCAAGCTCACGGAAATTGGATTTGATTCTCGTTGCAAGGAAGTTGAGCACATCATCGCCGAGCTGCACTCCCTCACGGAATGCCCTTGCCTTGAGCATCTGCAGTCTTGTCGCAAAGTCAGGTCTCTGAAGCTCTACAGACAAACCCCATTTGAGCCTTGAAAGAAGCCTTTCCTCAAAATTCTCCAGTTCAACAGGCGGCCTGTCAGAAGTGAAGATGAGCTGCTTGCCAGACTGGTGAAGATGATTGAAAATATTGAAAAACGCGTTCTGGGTGCTCTGTCCCACCAGATCCTGGATATCGTCCAAGATAAGCACATCCATCTTCTGGTAGAATGCGAGGAAGTCAGTGAGCTTGTTCCTCACGTTTACCGCATCCATATACTGTGTCTTGAACCTGTTGGCAGGCACATAAAGCACCACAAGTTCAGGAAACTTCTTCTTGATTGATATACCTATGGCCTGTGCCAGGTGGGTCTTGCCGAGTCCCGGTCCGCCAAAAAGGAAAAGCGGGTTGAATGCAGTCTTGCCCGGAGCTGAAGATATGCTCTCTCCTGCAGTGAAGCCCATCTTGTTGCACTCGCCTACTATAAGGTTCTCGAAGCAATAAACAGGATTCAATTGCGGATTGACCTGAATCCTCTGCATGCCCGGGAATACGAAAGGTCCGGGATTGCCTCCCCTGCTGTATGTCTCTACGGAAATCATCTTGCTGTTGACAGGAGTGTTTCCATGAGCGGCAGGATATATGAGGGACTGCTGCTTCTGCACCGGAGTCACCACATACACAAGTCTGGCTGACACGCCGAGCTCCTTTTTCAGGGCCGCCTTCAATATGTCAAGGTAGGCGTCCTCAAGATACTCGCGGAAAAACTCTGACGGAACCTGGACCGTAAGAGTCGATTCTGCGAGCGATACCGGCTTGATCGGCCTGAACCACACTTCGAACTGCTTAGGGTCAATGTTCTGCTGAATGAAATTCAGACAGTTGTTCCATACTGATATGTGTCTTTCCTGTGTCATCTGTTTTTGGATTTGCAATCGTTTGAACCGTGCCTTCCGCAACGGGAGTACAAAGATGAGGAAAAAAAAGTTATAAAAAATAAAATATTCTATTGCTTTTTAATTTTATTTTACAGACTATCCGCATTGGGGAAACCAAAACAGATAGTCTGTAAAACATTAAAAATCATATATTTATAAAATCACATAAATACAAACGACGTAAATATTAGATATTTATAAATTTTAATGATTCTATTTTACGTAAGGACTTGCGAAAGCATCAGAATACCGAAATCTTTATGTATTTCTTAGGGTTCTGCTCAATCTTGCGCACAAGGGAATCCACGTCATTGAGCAGGGAATCCACTGAGTCATAAACGGCTCCGTCATGCATGAGCTTGCCGAGTGTCCCGTCCGGGTCATTGATGTTTTCAAGCAGCGACTTGAATGAAAGCACGAGTCCCTTAATGTCCGCCTCGTCAAGAGATGCAGCGACTGACGCAACGTCCGCCATGGCCGTGTCAGCCTTGTCCGCTATGCTTCCGAATTTCGTCGAGAGCGAGGCCAGGTTGTCAATGAACAGGTTCAGCTGCTCGGATTTGCCCTGCACGGCAGAGGATATCTTGCTTATGTCCGACATTGTCCTCTCCAGATGGGCAAGGGTTGACGAAAGATTCTGCTGGTTGCTTTCGCAGAGCATGCGGTTGACCCCCGTCACAGTAACGCTGAGGCTGTCGAGTGTGTTGCTGACCTTCTCGAGGAGCGGTCCGATGCTTTCCGTGAGTCCTCCTATAAGGTCCGGGGCCGATGCCGGTGCGAGTGCATCGCCGTCCTTTGCAAAGGTCTCCGCATTTCCGAGGTCAATCCTTATTCCTTTGCCTCCCATTATGTCAACGCTGTATATGGTCATTCGTGAATCTGAAGGAATGCGGAACTCCTTTAATATGGAGCACGTCACCTCGAAATCACCCGCCTGGCTGTCATAAGAAACGGAAGACACCTTTCCTGCTTTGTATCCCTTTATATATACTGGAGCGGAAGCCACAAGTCCTTCAACATTGTCATATCGTGAGACAAGTTCCATTTCCCTGTCCAGTATGTCTTTCCCGCGGAGATAATTTATCACGAAGAATGCCCCTATGAGCACTGCCACGACAAAAACTCCGATTTTAAGTTCTTTGCTGATTTTCATTGTTATGTTTCTTTATTGATTCCTGATTTGAAAAAGAACAGCTACGGCCTGCAGACAGTACCGTCTTCCACTTTTACGACAAAAGCTTCCGGAAATTTGGCCTTTATGCTTTTCAGTGCAGCTGCGGCTTCCTGCTTTGTCCTGTAATTTCCGGACACATATTTATAGGTATTGCTGCCCGGTGCCTTTATGGCTTTTGCGTCTATGCCCTTGAATGCCGGATCTCCCTTTTTGAGCAGTCTTCCCAGTCCCATTATCTGTATGCCGTAATATGGAGCCTCAGCCGTTTTCTCTTCCGTTACGGCAGCTGTCTCCGTGCTGCGGCAGTCCTGCACAGTGGTGTTTTCCGTTACTCCCACAGAGGCGTCGCACTGGGTCTTGTATGACTGGAAGGCCTTGAAAAGTCTTGCTGCCATCTCTTTCTGGCCGGCAGCCGATGCAAGGTAACGGTATTCGGAAGGGTTGCTGATGAATGCCAGTTCGATAAGGACAGCCGGCATCTGGGCTTCTACAAGCACTTGGAACACGTCCTGGTCAATTACCACAGGGCGCCTTGTGAGGGGCTTCTGTATGAGTTTGTCGACAACTTCTGATGCGAAAAGCAGGCTGCTTTCATAATATGCCGTCCATTGGAGCATATGGCTTATGTAGGATTCCGGAGAATTTACGTCGAAGCTCGCATATTTTGCCTCATATCCGTCCTCAAGCACTATTACGCCATTCTCGCGCTGTGCCACTGACATGTTTTTCTCGAAATAGTCAGTCTTGTTTTTGCCGTTCTTGGAATTCTTGCCGAGTATATGCACGGAAGTTCCGCATGCCGACTTGTTGCTGCTGCTGTTGCAGTGGACGGATATGAAAAGGTCCGCCTTGTTCCTTTTGGCTGTCATGGCCCTTTCGTGAAGTCCGATGAAAACGTCGCTGCTGCGTGTATAGACCACCTTTACATCCGGATATGCTTCCTTTATCATGTCGCCCAAAAGTTTTGAGACGGAGAGCACGATGTGCTTCTCATGTGTCTTTGAGGTCTGTCCCGGTGCACCGGGGTCCTTTCCTCCGTGCCCCGGGTCAATCACCACGGTCTTAAGGCCGAGATTCTTTCCCGATGGCTGGCAGAGCGCTCTTTCCCGCCCCGCTGCAAGCATCAGAAGGAGAAGTGCTCCGGCACATATCGCAGTTTTTATATGGTTCATTTTAAAGTCCAATTTGGTTATGATTGAAATAAGTCTTAAATTTGCGTTTTGCAAAAATAGCAAAAACTTGCAAAAACCGGAACACATAGGATATTAATTAATGTCTTCATATAATAAAGGTATATTCGGGAGATTGATGGAAAAATGGGGATTGGCAGTCGCTTTGCTGCTGGTTCTCAGTACTTTCACATTGTCTTCGCAAGACGGGAGACGGACGCGCAGGCAGAGGCTTGGTGCGGCGAGGACGGAAATCCCGGCTGACAGTGCCTCAAAATCCATGGCGGGTGATTCCGCTGCTTTCTCTCATGCGCACGCGGATTCTTTGGCTGCCGTCACCGCGGATTCCCTTGACATGCTGAGCAAGAGTTCTCTTGACGAGCCTGCTTTCACGGCTGCGAAAGACTCAATAATCGAGGATTTCAGCAACGGCCGCCGCCTTATATATTATTATGGTGATGTCAGCGTCACCTATGGCAACATGAAGCTCAGCGCGGATTATATGGAATATGACCTGCAGACCCAGACCCTGTTTGCAAGGGGCACGAAAGACAGCACGGGAACCATAAAGGGACAGCCTGTGATGGAGCAGGGCGGCAAGTCATACACCATGGAGGAGGTGAGGTACAATTTTGAGACGCAGAAAGCAAGGATTACCAACATGGTGACCCAGGAGCAGGACGGAATTCTCCACGGAAAGAACATCAAGATGATGCCCGACCGTTCGATAAACATAACCAAGGGCAAATATACAGTATGTGACTGTGAGCATCCGCATTATTATCTGCATCTGAGTGCGGCAAAAGTGATGACCAAGCCTTCGCAGAAGACCGTCTTCGGTCCTGCCTGGCCTGTCATCGAGGATGTTCCGATTCCGATAGGAATACCATTCGGCTTCATCCCAAAGCGTCCGGACAGGGCAACGGGAATCCTCTTCCCTACTTTCGGCGAGGAGGCGTCGAGGGGATTTTACCTCAGGGATTTGGGAATGTATTTTGTCATCGGAGACTATTTCGACATAGCTATGACCGGCGACATCTACACTCTCGGCTCATGGGCAGTGGACCTGAACTCCCGCTATAAGGTGAATTACAAATGCAACGGAGGCTTCTCCCTCACATATTCAAATGACCAGAGAGGAGAAAAGGGCAGCACCGACTTTTTCCAGACCAGGAACTTCGGAGTGCAGTGGAACCATACTCAGGACCCGAAGGCGCGTCCTGGTACCAGCTTCAGCGCGTCCGTAAACTTCTCAAGCCCTTCCAACAACCGCTATAACTCCTCATCCATAAATGAGGCTCTGCAGAACCAGATAAGTTCATCCATATCATATTCGAGGAACTGGAACGGCAAGATTAACCTTTCCGTCAATGCCCTTCATAACCAGAACTCCAGGGACAGCTCATATACCTTCACACTTCCGAACATAACATTCTCGGTCAGCAGGTTTTATCCTTTCAAGCAGAAGAACAGGGTCGGCAAGGAGAAATTCTATGAGAAATTCTCGCTCGGCTACAATACTACCCTGCAGAACAAGATAAGCTTCAAGGCTTCGGAGTTCAACCAGCCGGGCTTCCTGGACAAGTTCCAGAACGGCATGAGCCATAATTTCCAGATTGGACTGCCCAATTTCACCTTGTTCAAATATGTCAATGTCACGCCTTCTGTAAACTACGGAATGAACTGGTTTTTCCGCAGGACCGACAAGGAATACAATCCTGACACCGGGCGCGTGGAGGATGTAAAGGGCAAGGCCTTCGGCACTTTCGGAGCTACGCACAACTACTCCGGAAGCATATCTATGAGCACACGAATCTATGGACTCTTCAATTTCGGGAAGCACCGCAAGCTGCAAGCCATAAGGCATGTTGTCTCACCATCACTCAGTGCCAATTTCAGCCCGGAGAAAGGTACATATTTCAATGGCTGGAGGACGCTTACATACACAGACAAGAACGGTGACGTAAGGACGCAGGACTACAACATCTACTCCGGGCAGCTCAATTCTGTACCGGGGAAAGGCAAGACTGCCGGACTCAACTTCAGCCTTGGCAACAATTTCGAAGCGAAGGTGCGCGACCTCAAGGACACTACAGGCACCGGAACAAAGAAAATCAAGCTCATAGACCAGCTGAATTTCTCGACAGGATATAACTTCCTTGCGGACTCTTGCCGCATGAACAATGTGGGCGTGACAATGTCTACTTCCATTTTCGGAAAGCTCGGCATCAACGCCAATGCCAATTTCGACCCGTATGCGGTCCTGGTGGACCAGAACAATCCTTCGGGACGTAAAATCAACCGCTTCGCTGTGCAGGAGGGCCAGGGGCTCATGCGCCTTACAAATGCGAGCGTCTCACTGTCATATTCACTCTCCGGAGAAGGAAAGATAAACGGGAATGACGGCACAAAACAGGCTGGAGGCAATCCTGCTGACCATTATACAAGAATTTATTATCATCCGGTAACCGGTGAATATATCCCCGGAGGATGGCTGTATTATATGAATCCGAATGTGCCTTGGTCCATCAATTTCAACTATTCGTTTTCATACAGCAAGACCTATCAGTATTCCAACGGACAGGTCATACAGAACAACAGATACACTCAGACTCTCGGGCTTAGCGGAAACGTGAAACTGACCCCGCGCCTGTCAATGCAGATGAGCACGAACCTGGACATCATGGCGTTCAGGCTAAGCGGTACACAGCTTACGGCTACATATGACCTGCACTGCTTCAACATAAACGTGTCATGGATTCCCAATGGAAAGTGGGAGTCCTGGAGTTTCCGCATACAGGCGAATGCGGCGGCTTTGGCAGACCTTTTGCGGTTCCGCAAGAGCAGCAGTTTCTGGGACAACAATTTCTGATAAAATCGCGCTTGGGGTTGCATTTTGCGATTTTTTCATTACCTTTGTGTGCTTCGAAACTCTGCATGGAGTTTTTCAATTCTTGTAATTAATGGAATTTTCAATGGAATGGCTCGTTTCATTCCGCTCAAAATCTTTATCAATATTTTATGCACAACATTTTCGATTTGAAAGAAATGGATACGGACAGGCTCCGTTCTCTTGCTTCTGAGCTCGATGTAAAAGGGTTCAAGAAAATGGAGAAGGACGATCTTGTGTATGCCATCCTTGACAAGGAGGCAGAACAGAACGCCAAGAATGCCGGGCCGGACAAGCCAGCAAAAAAAAGAGGACGTCCCAGAAAGATAGACAAGCCTGCTCAGGCAGAACAGCCGAAAGATGCTGCGGCGCCTAAGGCAGAGCCTGAGGCTGCCCCACAGGCAGCAGCGGTTCAGGAAACCGCCGCGCCGCAGCCTAAGAAGCGTGGCCGTAAACCTAAGAGCCAGATACAGGCTGAGACAGCTGAAAAGAGACAGGACGAGTCAGCAGTGACGGTTCAGCAGACGGAACAGCCAGTTGCGGCAGCAAGCCTTCCGGAGCAGCGTGAACAGCAGGCCGGACAGCAGAAACGCCAGAAACGTACCAGGATAAACAATAATGCCCCTCAGCAGACCGCAGCGCCGGACCAGATTTCTGATGTCAACGAAAATGTGCAGAAAGAAGAGCCTGAGCATCATGACCAGCAGCAGAGGCCGTATCAGAATGAGTACAGGCAGCAGAATTATCAGAACAACAGGCGTAACGGACGCGATTACAATAACAAGAACGGATACCAGCAGCAGGGAGGCAATGAGCAGAACAGACAGCGCCAGGCCGAACCGAAACTGGAATTTGAAGGAGTCGTTGAAGCGACAGGTGTTCTTGAGATAATGCCGGACGGCTATGGTTTCCTCCGTTCGTCAGACTACAACTACCTCAATTCTCCGGACGACATCTATGTCTCGCAATATCAGATAAAGCAGCATGCCCTTAAGACAGGCGACACTGTGACCGGAGAAATCAAGCCGCCTAAGGAGGGCGACAAATATTTCCCGCTCGTACGCATCAAATATATCAACGGACGCACGCCGGAATTCATAAGGGACAGGATTCCGTTCGATTTTCTCACTCCTCTCTTCCCTGAGGAAAAATTCAATCTTCTCGGCAACGGGCACAACGACATGTCATGCAGAATCGTTGACATGTTCACGCCGATAGGAAAAGGACAGCGCGGACTCATAGTGGCGCAGCCGAAGACCGGTAAGACAGTGCTCCTGAAATCCATCGCGAATGCCATCGCGGACAATCATCCGGAAGTATATATGATTGTTCTCCTGATAGACGAGCGTCCTGAGGAGGTTACCGACATGGCCCGCAGCGTGAAAGCCGAGGTCGTTGCATCCACTTTCGACGAGCCTGCCGAGCGCCACGTGAAAGTTGCGAACATGGTGCTTGAGAAAGCAAAGAGGATGGTTGAATGCGGACACGACGTTGTCATTCTTCTTGATTCCATCACACGACTTGCCCGTGCATATAATACAGTGCAGCCGGCATCAGGAAAAGTCCTTTCCGGAGGTGTCGATGCCAATGCGCTCCACAAGCCTAAAAGGTTCTTCGGAGCCGCCAGGAACATTGAGAACGGAGGCTCGCTCACTATTCTCGCGACGGCCCTGACTGACACAGGCTCAAAGATGGACGAGGTAATCTTCGAGGAGTTTAAGGGAACAGGAAACATGGAGCTGCAGCTTGACAGGCGCCTGACCAACAAGCGCATCTTCCCTGCAGTGGATGTAACTCTGTCAAGCACAAGGCGTGACGATTTGCTCTACTCCCCTGCCCTTGCAAACCGCATCTGGATTATGCGCAAGTTCCTTGCTGACATGAACTGCATCGAGGCAATGGAGCTGCTGCAGAACAGAATGACCCGCTACGGCACCAATGAAGCCCTGCTCCAAAACATGGACAAGGAGGAAATGTAACATAAGATATTACAGAAAAGGACTGGCCCCGCTGGAGACCAGTCCTTTTTTTGTGTTTTTGGGAATCCGTTGTCCTACTTTTTAAGGTCAGACTTGACTTTCTCCTGAGTCTGCTTTATTTCGGACTTTATCTGCTTGCCGCCTTCCTTGACATCTGACTGTGCTTTCCTGATGTCTGACTGCACGTCCTTGATGCCGGACTTCATGTCCTGAATCTGCTTGTCAAATTTTGCCTTAAGCTGGTCTGGAGTCAATCCTTTGGTCTCAAGCTCGTGCTGGCCTTTTTTGATTTCGTATTTGACCTTGTTGTCGAGCTGTTCGACCTTGTCATATACGTCAGCCTTTGCCATGGCTCTCTTGTAATGGCGGAGCGCGCTTGCCTGGTCAGGATAAGTATATACCCTCTCGACCCTTATGCATTCGTTTCCCTCATAAACATAAGTGGTAACATCTATGATTCCGTCATTGATGCGCGTATAGACGACATTATTGCCGATTACCTCGACTTTCTGCACGTCCGAACTGCGATTCCTGACAGCCTCTTTGATGATTTCCTTCTCCTGTTTCTTTTGGCAGGATTTTTTCCCGCAGGACCTGCCGCAAGCTGCAACTGCCATAGCGGCGAGGATGCAACCGATAATCAATAAAACATTTTTCATAACAACCAATAATTAATCAACGCAGCGGTCTCAGTCAATTATTGTGCCTTGACGGCGGAATTTTGATATAAAGAAAAATCCCCGTCACGGAAATTGTAACGGGGATTTTTCAGTCAGATGAGGCAGCATCAATACTGGTCCCAGCTCTTTATCTGGATGTCATCTATTGACATTGCGCAGAATGCACGTATGAAGGCTGTGGCCAGACGGGCATTCGTAATGAGCGGAATATTGTAGTCAATGGCTGCGCGCCTTACATGGTAGCCGTTTGTAAGCTCCTTGTGCGAGAAATTCTTCGGAATGTTTATCAGAAGATCAATCTCCTTGTTTGCAAGCATCTCCAGTGCAGGGCGGTATTTTGAGGCAAGCTCAGGGTCCTGTACTTCCGTCGGCCAGATCACGCGCTGCGCAGGAACATCATTCTCATTGAGATAACGGCATGTTCCCTCTGTCGCAAACAGGTTGTATCCCCTCTGATGGAGCAGTCTGCATGCACCGAGAAGGTCGGCTTTCTGGAGCGCGTTTCCGGATGAAATCAGAATGTTCTTCTTAGGAATCTCATATCCCACTGACATGAGTGAGTTAAGGAGAGCCTCATTGAAATCATCACCGATGCATCCGACTTCTCCTGTGGAGTGCATGTCAACACCGAGCACAGGGTCAGCCTGCTGCAAACGTGAGAACGAGAACTGCGAGGATTTGATGCCGACATAGTCAAGGTCAAACGCAGACTTGCGCGGAGCAGTCGGCTTAAGACCGAGCATTGCCTTTGTTGCGAGCTCAATCATATTGATTTTGAGCACTTTCGACACAAATGGGAAGCTTCGTGAAGCCCTCAGGTTGCACTCGATTACCTTTATATAGTTGTCTTTCGCAAGGAACTGGATATTGAAAGGTCCCGTAATCTCGAGAGCCGCGGCTATCTTCTTGGCTATCTTCTTGATTCTGCGTACAGTCTCCACATAAAGCTTCTGCGGAGGGAACTGGATGGTGGCGTCACCTGAATGCACACCTGCAAACTCGATATGCTCAGATATCGCGTAAGCTATTACCTCGCCTCCGTCCGCTACTGCGTCAAACTCGATTTCCTTGCATCTCTGCATGAATTCTGACATGACGACAGGATGTTTTTCTGACACTTCAGCAGCGAGGCCGAGAAACTCGGTCAGCTCCTCATGGTTGTAGCACACGTTCATGGCAGCGCCGGAAAGCACATATGAAGGACGCACAAGCACAGGGAAACCTACCTGGTCTATGAATGTGTTTACCTCATCAAAATTGGTAAGTTCCTTCCACTTAGGCTGGTCGATGCCGAGAGCGTCAACGATTGACGAGAACTTGTGCCTGTCCTCAGCCTTGTCAATTGAAGTGGCCTTTGTTCCGAGTATTCCGACCTTGTTGCGGTCAAGCCTGAGGGCAAGGTTGTTCGGAATCTGTCCTCCGACAGACACTACCGTTCCGTGCGGCCTCTCCAGATCATGTATGTCCATTACCCTTTCGAATGTCAATTCATCGAAATACAGGCGGTCACACATGTCGTAGTCCGTCGATACAGTCTCAGGGTTGTAATTTATCATGACACCCCTGTAGCCCTGCTTGCGGATTGTCTGAAGGGCGTTGACTGAGCACCAGTCGAATTCCACAGAGCTTCCGATACGGTATGCGCCTGACCCGAGCACGATAACTGACTTTCCGTCATTCTGATATGTGATGTCATTGAAAGTACCTCCATAAGTGAGATAGAGGTAATTCGTGGCAGCAGGATATTCTGCCGCAAGGGTATCAATCTGCTTGACGCAAGGCACGATGCCCTGGGCCTTACGGAATGCCCGTACAATGTCTTCAGCCGCATCTGTATCCATTCCCTTGTACAGTGCATTTGCTATCTGCACGTCTGAGAAACCTTGCACTTTGGCTTTTTTAAGCAGCTCGAGCGGCATTTCCCCGCAGCTGTCGTAGGCCTTGATTTCCTTGTGTGTATTGACGATTCCCTGAAGCTTATTGAGGAACCACTTGTCTATCTTTGTGAGACAGTGAATCTGTTCTACGGTGTATCCGGCCTGGAATGCCTTGCTTATCACGAATATGCGGTTGTCCGTAGGCTCGTTAAGGGCTTTGTCAATGTCGTCAACCTTGATGTCCTTGTTGCCTACGAAACCGTTGGCCCCCTGGCCTATCATCCTGAGTCCCTTCTGGATTATTTCTTCGAAGTTGCGTCCGATGGACATCACCTCTCCGACGGACTTCATGCTTGAGCCTATCTTGCGGGAAACTCCGGTGAATTTGGAAAGGTCCCAGCGCGGTATCTTTGCCACAACATAGTCAAGTGCAGGCTCGAAGAAAGCAGGAGTCTCCTTGGTAACGGAGTTCTTTATGTCGAACAGACCGTATCCGAGACCGACCTTTGCGGCAACGAAGGCAATCGGGAAGCCGGTGGCCTTTGAGGCGAGAGCTGACGAGCGGCTAAGGCGCGCATTAAGCTCGATGACATAGTAATCCATTGATTCAGTGTCATATGCATACTGCACATTACACTCTCCGACGATGCCGATATGACGCACCATCTTGATTGCAAGGTCGCGCAAATATGAACATTCCTTGGCGCTAAGTGTCTGTGTAGGAGCAACTACGATGGATTCTCCGGTGTGGATTCCGAGCGGATCGAAGTTCTCCATGTTGCAGATGGCTATGCAGTTGTCGTAGCGGTCGCGCATAACCTCGTATTCGATTTCTTTCCAACCTTTGAGGGATTTCTCCACAAGTACCTGAGGCGAGAATGAGAATGAGCTTTCGCAGAGAGTAATAAGCTGCTCCTCGTTGTCGCAGAAGCCTGAGCCGAGTCCTCCGAGGGCATAGGCGGCACGCACAATGACCGGATATCCCAGCTCTGCTGCAGCTTTCTTCGCATCCTCGATTGTCTCGACCGCATGCGACTTGATAGTCTTGACGTTTATCTGCGCAAGCTTCTCGTTGAACAATTCCCTGTCCTCGGTGTCCATGATGGCCTGTACAGGAGTTCCGAGTACCTTAACATTGTATTTCTCAAGTATTCCGTCCTTATGGAGCGCTACTCCGCAATTGAGGGCAGTCTGGCCTCCGAATGCGAGGAGGATTCCCTGAGGGGCCTCTTTGCGGATGACCTTTTCCACGAAATATGGAGTCACAGGCAGGAAATATACCTTATCGGCCACCTGGTCGGAAGTCTGCACAGTCGCAATGTTGGGGTTTATAAGGATGGTCTCTATCCCCTCTTCCCTGAGGGCCTTGAGAGCCTGTGAGCCGGAATAGTCAAACTCGCCGGCCTGGCCTATCTTGAGTGCTCCGGAACCGAGCACGAGGACTTTCTTTATGCTGTTGTCTATCATGATGTTATTCTTGCTTGATTTATGTGTCACTTTATGTTTTGCGCCTTTTGCCTCATTTGCGTCTTGGAAGACAGGCCTTGGATTATGAGACTATGGCCCGGCGCATGTCCATGCTATAATCTGGTGATGAATTCATCTGTCATTGTGACATTCTCGTCCAGCCCGACGCAGACCTCAGGATTGAACTGCGCCCCGAAGAACGGCATGCTCTTGTGGCGCATTGCGTCAGCTGCCCCGTCATTGAGGTTTGTGAAGCATACCTCCCAGTCTGCCGGCACAGAGTCTTGGGCTACTGTATATGCGGCATTCTGAGCAGTTATGAAAGCACGGTTGCTGCCCTCTTTGCGCACCGGCTGGTTGGCGCTCCTGTGGGGCCTCTTGAGCGGCTGCACCTTGCATCCAGCTGCAAGGGCGACCAGCATGTATCCGAGACCTGAACCGAAGACAGGACGTCCTTCTCCCATCACTTTCTTCAGCATTTCTATCGTATGTGTGCATTCTGCCGGATTGCCAGGGCCGTCAGAGACAAAGACTCCGTCATACTCGAGAGCCGTGAAATCATAGCCGTACGGCACCCTTATCACTTCCACGCCACTTGCAAAAAGGCTTCTGATGACACTGTGCTTTACCCCGCAGTCCACAAGAACGACTTTTTTGCCCTGCGCTACGGCCGCCTTGCTTCCGTTTGCATTGAGCACCTCTTCAGCCGGCCTTGCACCGTATCTGATTACAGAGGCGCAGGTTACATCAGCCGGAGTGGCTTTTGTGGCCTTTTTCTCCGAATCGCCAGCTGCTTCAGAACCCTCGGGTACGATGCATCCCGACATCTGGCCCTTGTCACGCAGAAGCTTTGTCAGTTCGCGGGTGTCAATGCCATAGATTCCTGTCAGCCCCTGCTCAATCATCCACAGCTCCAGGCTTTTCACAGCCTCCCAGTTGCTGTAGTCCTCGCAATAGTCGAATGCGACAAGTCCGCGCGGCTGTATTCTCAAAGATTCGAAATTCTTTGATACCTCCTCCGCCTCAAGCACCTCTGACGGCACTCCATAATTTCCGACCAGAGGATATGTCAAGCATAATATCTGCCCGCAATATGCAGGGTCTGTAAGCTGCTCAAGGTATCCGACCATCGATGTGTTGAATACCACATCACCGCAGCATTGGCGGTCGCAGCCGAAGGAATAGCCCTGGAATTCCATGCCGTTCTCCAGACGAAGTGTAGCTTTCTTTCTCATTTTCAAATCTTTATATTTAATTAATCTTTATTGTTTCCTGTTCCGTGGCGGTTTCCGTAATCTGCCGGATTGTACCTGCCGCATAAAAAAAAGACCATTCCTCTAAAAGAGAAAATGGCCGGCAATAAAAGTAAAACGGGAAATGAAAACGGAATGCAAGGCATCATCTTGCAATGCGCTCACTGTCAAGTATGTGCAGTTGTCCGTCCGTTTACACATGGCGTTTACCGTTTCTGTTTATGCATCCTCCCGAAAGCCTTTTCCGCCCCGTAGAAAGATACATTCTTGTTTATCGGCGCGAAGATAGTCATTTTTGTCCGATTACTTCAAATAAAATTTCATTTTTATGATTTGTGTGCATGTCCCCTCCTGAAAAAAGTTTACCAGCAGATTGATTATCTGGCCGGATGGAGAAATTTCATCGGCAAGTGAGGTGCGTATTGTGATTTTCGCTAATTTAGCGGGGAAATAAAGCTGCATGCCGAGGAGTGTTCATATCCCCATGCGGCTGATGCTAAATCATTTAAAAATGAAAAGGATATCTTTATTGCTGACTTTAGGAGTCATTATGGCGGCAGGAATCAATGCGCAGGAACAGAAAATCGGCCTGCCTTCACCGGACATGGAACGCCAAGGAAATGTCATGAAGGCATTGCAGGACAGAAAATCAACCCGTGAATTTTCATCCGGACTTCTCAGCCGGCAGGATCTCGGTGACCTTGTATGGGCCGCATGCGGAATCAACCGCCCGGACGGACGCAGGACAGCCGGCTCTGCGCTGAACAAGCAGGATTGCGAACTTTATGTCATAATGGAAGATGGAGCTTACCTGTATGATGCGAAAGAACACAGCCTTGTACTGGTCAAGGAGGGAGACTGGCGCGGTGCTGTGGCCGGAAAGCAGAAATTCGTTCTTGAAGCTCCCGTGAGCCTTGTCATTGTAAGTGACTACAGCAAAATGGGTGATGTGTCAAGTTCACATACTAAGACAATGTGCGCGGTTGACGCGGGGATAATCTCACAGAACATTTCCATATTCTGCGCATCTGCCGGCATGGCTACAGTGGCCCGTGCATCAATGGATGAAGATGCTCTCCGCAAGGCCTTGGAACTCTCCCCTGCCCAGCACCCTCTCATAAACCATCCTGTGGGGTATTTCCGTTAGGCACCAAGGGGCCAATATTTGTTTCCGAAAATCATGTATGCCATATTTTGCGTATCTTTGCCTTTCGGAATTGCCCAGTAACGGTAAGGGCATGATGGATTAATTTTAGAAAAATGGGGACACTTCAGGAAAGAGAGGTCTTTTTGACCAACTATATGCTCAAGTTCTGTACGGACTTGGGCTTTCTTCAGGGTACATTGCTCAATAGCAGCGACATAGACGGCAAATGGCAGGAAATTGCTCCTGATTTCTGTGCGGAAGCAGCAAGGGAATTCAACGGATATCCGGAATTTTGCCTTGCATGTGCCGGTTTCCTTGGAATGGCAGTGGCTTCTCTCTGGGATTTCGACTGGGAGCGCTATTCGTCAAGGGACTACGACTTTTTCAAAGGCCCGGAAGGATTCGACACAATGGATGAGCATATACTGTGGAAAGTGCTCAATATGCCCAAAGGCTCTGCTCAGGAGCAGGAAGCCGTAAAGAAAATGCAGTCATGCAGCACTGAAATGTATCATCTGATGAAAAAATCAACGGTCGAAAGAGGTACTGCTGACGCTTACAGGCTGTTTTTGACGGCTATGGCAGTCATGTTCAAGACTGGTGAGGCAATGGAGCTGCAGAGACTCGGATACAAATTCGAGAAGCTTAAGGTCGGACAATAGCAACCGGTTTGATATGCCTGTACTGAACGAAAATACTATATATGCACCTGCCACTGTTCCGGGGACAGGTGCGATTTCAATAATAAGGATAAGCGGACCGGAGGCCTTTCCCATTGCAGACAAGGTAGTTACATGCAGACGCGGCAAGATAGCGGATGCTGCAGGATATACCGTATTGTTCGGCACCGTGCCCACTAAGGACGGGAAAGTGCTGGACGAAGTTCTTGTCAGCGTATTCCGTGCCCCGCATTCATATACCGGTGAAGACTCTGTGGAGATTTCGTGCCATGCGTCATCATATATCGTAAGCGAATTGATGTCCATGCTTGCCCTTGCAGGTGCACGTGCGGCAGCTCCCGGAGAGTTCACCCAGCGTGCATTCATAAACGGGAAAATGGACCTGGCCCAGGCAGAAGCAGTTGCCGATGTGATTGCCTCACAGAATGCAGCGGCGCACAGGGTCGCGTTCAACCAGATGAAAGGAGGCTTCTCTTCCGAATTGAAGTCAATGCGCGCGGAATTACTTGAAATGGTGTCACTGATGGAGCTTGAGCTTGATTTCAGTGAGGAAGACGTGGAATTTGCGGATCGCAGCCATCTGATTGCTTTACTTGACAGGACAATGGCCCATATAGACAGGCTGGCATCTTCGTTCCGGGTGGGCAATGCCATCAAGAACGGCATTCCGGTAGCGATTGTCGGAGCGACCAACGCCGGGAAAAGCACCCTTCTGAACGCGCTGCTCGGAGAAGAGCGGGCAATCGTGTCAGATGTGCACGGCACCACCAGGGACACCATAGAAGAGACTCTGAATATTGACGGTGTCCTGTTCCGTTTCATAGATACCGCCGGCCTGCGCGAAACATCAGACATAGTGGAAAAAATCGGCATTGAACGCTCATACGGAAAGCTCCACAGCGCAAGCATAGTTATAGGCATGATAGACGGCACCGCTTCAGAAGAGCAGATGCGCAAATCCGCAGAAGAGATAGTCTCCCAGATCAATCCCGACGAGCAGAAACTGTGGCTATTGGTAAACAAATGCGACCTTTCAGGTGAAGATTTATCTCTTAACAAAATTGTTACCAATTTAAACTCTATTGTTTCTTTAGTTGTAAATCATAGTGTTGAAATTATAAGCATTTCAGCAAAATCAGGACAAGGAATAGAGCGCCTGAAAACCTCCCTCGCCACCTCCCAGAAAGATTTGATTGCAGACCAGAGCGCCACTTTAGTAACAAACCTCCGCCACTACGAAGCCCTCGTAAGTGCATCAGCTTCCCTCGGACGCGCAAAAGAGGGCCTGTCCGCCTCAATCCCGACCGACCTGGTATCCCAAGACATCCGCGAATCCCTCTACACCCTCGGCTCCATCCTCGGTGAAATTTCCAGCGACGAAGTCTTGGGTAACATTTTTCGGAATTTTTGCATCGGGAAATGATGGCTTGTAAGCAGCCATAAGCAACCATAAGCAATTAGAAGAAAGTCGCTGATAGCCAGCGACTTTTCTTTTTATGTGGTTTTCAGTCAAATCTGACTGGTTGCGGATTTCCAGCATCATTTTGTACCATAATTCTACCGCCGAACAATTAAGCGGACACTTCGCACTCATCATAGCGACATCTTAGACACGATGTGAGACGCTATGAGAATGTGCCAAACCGCTATAGAAGACACAGTGTGAGACGCTGTGAGAAATTGTGATACGCGTTGAGACAGAATCGACGAAATTAAAGGCGACCAATATATGGAAATCCAGAGAAAATGCCAGTGGTGCGGCAAACCATTTATAGCACACACGATGGTAACACGCTATTGCAGCAAATCGTGCAATGAAAAAGCGTACAAAGAGAAGAAGCGGAAGCAACGATTGCAGGCTTACGAGGAACGGCAAAATGAGCAGCCCATGCAGGAAGTCGGTATCGTGGGGAGCAAGTTGTATCTCTCCCCTGCCGAAGCCGCTACCCTTTTAGGTATCAGCCGGGCGACCATCTATCGCCACATGGCTGTCGGAATCATCCGGGCTTTACAACTTCGTGGGCGTACCATCATCCGCAAGTCGGACATTGAAAAGATGTTCGATAATGCTCCTGATTACAAGAAACGTAATTATGGAAGGAAGCAGACTGCACTCTATTACACCACGAATGAGGTATTGGAGAAGTACCAAATCCGAAAGAAAACCCTTTATCGCAGATGCAAGCTGTATAACATTCCGAAGATTGAGGAGGGCAATCGGGTGTTCTACAACCGTAGTCTTATAGATAAGTATTTTGCAGACCTTGCTGAGGAAATCAATCCAGCGAGTTACTATACTCCAGAGCAGGTTATGGACAAATACGGTATGAGCCGTAATGCAGTTGTCACCTTTGCCATGCGGCACAATATCCCCCGAATCAACCGCCACCACGAGGTGTATTATTCCCGTGCCCATATAGACGCGATTAAGGAAAAGCAGGAGAAGCTGAATCCCGACTATTATACCTACGATGAAATCACCGAGAAATACGGACTTACCAAGATTAATATCAGCTACTACGTCAACAAGTACGACATCAAGCGGTTCAAGCAAGGAAGCCGGACAATGGTGCTCCGTTCGGAGTTTGACAAAGTCTATATTGAGCATCGTGATGGAACATATACACCCAAGAAACGGGAAAAGAATTGCGACCGGCCGAAAGAGACTTTTGTAATCCCCGAAGGCTATTACTCATCCGAGCAAATTGCAACGACCTATCAGATGAACAGGAAAACCATTTGCAAACTGTGCCGTGAAAACGACATTCCTAAAATCAGTCATGGTGGGTTCAACTATTACGAAAAACTGTCAGTTGACCGATTCTTCGCCAAATACAAAGCGGCTGACAATATCAAGGAATGGATTAGTGCGGAGCAAATGGAAGAAATCTACGGCATGAGCAAAGATGCCCGATGTTCGTTTGTGCATCGCCATAAAATCCCCTCCCGTGTTGTTTATGGCAAAGTCCAGTATTCCAAAGACCATATCGACATCATCAAAAACGGTGGCTTTGACCAACGGGAAAGGTATTACAGCGTAACCGAAGCGATGGAAAAATACGGCATTCGCAGGGATGATGTCTACAATTATGCGAGATACAACAGCATACGGAAGATGCACCACGGCAAGTCGATGTTCCTGCAGAAAGAGGATTTTGACAAGATTATGGCTGAAAAATCCGGCATCTGAGAATTATTCTGCACAGACAAGAATCATTTTCAATAATGGCAGTCATCAGCATTCTTTCATTGTATTGGTTTGCAACAGATTATTCACCAAATATAATATTTATCATTATGCACGAATGTAAAACTGTAACATTGAGGACAAGACCTCTAAAGAAAAACATGTTGTCGTTCTATCTGGATTATTATCCCGGTTATCGCGACAAAGAGAGTATGAAGGTAATCCGTCATGAATCTTTGGGCATCTACATTTATGCCAATCCAAAGAACCAACGGGAACAGAACTTTAATGCCGTCATGTCGGAAAAGGCGGAAGCGATCCGATGCAGACGTTTTGAATCCATCGTCAATGAACGGTATGATTTCTTTGACAAGAGCAAGATGAAAGGAGATTTCCTTGCCTATTATAAGAAGACACTCCGCAAACACGACCAGAAATGGGAGTTCGTCTATCTGCATTTCTGCAATTTCGTGGGCGGCAAATGCTCATTCGAGGAGATCGACGTGGACTTATGCAACAAGTTCAGAGAGTATCTGCTCAATGCGAAGCAACTGAGGCGTCCGGAGCGTCCCATATCACGCAATTCGGCTGTGGGCTACTGGTCTACATTCAGAGGATTCCTCAAAATACTCTATCGCAACAAGTTGATTCACTCCAATGTAAACGATTTCTTGGAGAAAATAGAACCGGAAGATGTCGTCAAAGACTATCTCAGCGTAGAAGAACTGTACAGATTGGCAGAAACGCCCTGCAAGATACCGGTACTGAAAACCGCCTCGTTGTTCTCTTGCCTGACAAGTCTGAGAATAAGCGATATTCTCACATTGCGGTGGGAAGAAATCGTTGACTTTGCAGCCGGAGGGAAATGCGTATATACTGTCACACAAAAGACAAAGACAGAAGATATTATCCCCATCAGTGACGAAGCCTTGCAATTAATCGGCTATTCCCCGGAAAAGACAGGGCTGGTATTCAAAGGATTGAAAAGATGCTGGACGCAATACCCCATGAAAGAGTGGATTCGAACTGCCGGTATCACCAAAAACATCACGTTCCACTCGTACCGGAGAACATTTGCCACCTTGCAGGCTGCTGCCGGAACGGACATCCGGACCATTCAAAGTATCATGGCGCACAAAAGCATCACCACTACCCAACGATACATGAAAGTAGTGGATAGCAACAAGCGAAAAGCCAGCAATAAAATCTCCCTGATTCGTAAGAGCTAAGGGACATAAACACCGTTTTTATATGGTTAGAGTATGATTTCTGAGTATGATTCATATTCTAACCATAATTATTTATAAATATCTGTCCAACAACCATTAGTATTTATGGTTATATGGAAATTAGTGCTGAACTTTGTGGCATAGAATTGTAAACAATCACAACTATATGGAGAATAATATACAGGTTCAGAAAACAGCGGACATCAGTAGTCTGGTTTGTGTGGTAATCGTTTCACTCTCGGCACTCACCGCATACAATCTTGGTGAAAAGTTCAATCACTACATTCTGTTTGATGTCACCATTTTTATTATCTCTTTGGTAATGCTCATTTTGACCTTTGCCGTATTCCGCAAAGTAATGGCAGGACTTTATAAGAGTATTTCAAATAGTGCTATAAATGAGCAAGTACAAAGTAACTGTTCGCAAAAGGTTATCTCAGACAATTCTATAACCGAGACTCAACCGGTTATACTGGAACAAATGCCTGACAGTTTGGAAAAATACGAGAGTATTCTCGTGGAAGAGCAGCTGAAAGAGGTGAAGCGGAAAAGGGACACCATGATAGCCATTCGTGAATATGTGGTGGAAAAGGCCTCAAAATATCTGTCAAAAGAAAATATCAGCACATTATTCCACAATATCGAGTGTCTTGCCGAAAATCGGGTGACAGACTGCCAGCCAATCCATTCAACGAAAGAAGCAAAGTTCAGTTCTCCCTCTTTAAGACATTTGGCTTGGAATATCGGAGAACGGCTTGGAGTCTCCCGTCGCGACAGGGCGGTATTCATCAAATCATCTTTCCCATACGAATTGCGTAACGCTGATATAGAATATCTGGAAGCCAATTTGCGTGTTAATGCCACATGCGACATTCCTATTGACGTGCCGGACAAAGGAGATTTCCGCTTTCATAACAACACTTGAGAATTAAACCGTGCAGACGGTAATCATTCTTCCGGCTGACGAATTTCTGCAAGATTTCATTCTGTTGGTTTGCAGCATATTAATTTAAATTATTGATGATATGACTGCAACTGAGTTGACTTTTAACGACCTGCCGAAAATGGTAGGCGAACTATGCGAGCGAATCGCAAGTATGGAAAATTTGCTTAGAGACAACCTTAACCGTCAAAGCGAACCAAAGGAGAATCTGCATGTGCCTATGACGGTACAGGAAGCCTGTACTTATCTGAAAATGCCGGTCTCCACCTTTTATTACAAGATAAAGAAGGACAGCATTCCTGTAATCAAGCAAGGAAAGCACCTTTATATCTATCGTGACGAGCTCGACAAATGGCTGGAAGCATCACGCAAAACGTCAGTACCTCTCACCTATGAGGAAGAAAACGAAGCGATGTATGCCTCACATCGTCGCAAGCCTAACCCTAAAAACTGGTGAGTATGGAAACGCCAACACCCATTCAAGATCTTGCTCAGGTCACAGTGAAATGGCAAGATACCATGCTCAGTTTGGGAAAGGAGTACAAACAGGAGCCGGAAGTTCTGAAAATAGGCGGAGTGCCTGTCGGGACATTGGGAAATTTCAGCGCATCCATTGGCAAGGCTAAAAGCAAAAAGACATTCAATGTGTCTGCTATGGTGGCAGCAGCTTTGTCCGGAAAGGAAGTCCTTAACTACACAACGGATTTTCCTGACGAAAAAAAACGCATCCTTTACATTGACACCGAACAGAGTCAGAACCATTGTATGATTGTGATGCATCGTATCATGAAACTGGCAGAGTTGCCGTCCAATGAGGATTGCGACCGTTTCTATTTTCTCGCTCTACGCAAGTTCAATCCGAAGGAGCGTTTGGCTATCATAGACGATGCCATCAGTCAGATTGATGGTCTCGGTTTCGTGGTGATTGACGGAATACGCGACTTGGTTTATGACATCAATTCACCGAGTGAAGCCACATGTGTAATATCCAAACTGATGCAGTGGACTGACGAACACCAGATTCATCTTCACACCATCCTTCACCAGAACAAAAGCGATGAAAATGCCCGTGGGCACATTGGCACGGAAATCAACAACAAGGCAGAAACAGTCATTCAAATTGAGAAAGACAAGGACGACAGTAACATCAGCAAAGTGGAAAGTGTGCATACCCGTTCCAAAGACTTTCTGCCATTTGCCTTCTGCATCAATGACCAATCACTTCCCGAACTTCTGCCGGACTATGTGCCGACAAAGAAGAGCGCAGGTCGTCCCAAGCAAGAACCGTTCTCCCCTTATAGGGATATCCACGAAACCATCCATCGCAAGGCTCTCGAACTGGCTTTTGAGGGAAAAGAGACTATTTCGGGATATAAGACTTTGGAAGAAGAACTGACCACTGCCTACGAACTGGCAGGAACAAAACTGAATCACAACAAGATTGTGGAGCTGATAAAGTTCCTCACAAACAAACGGATGGTGATTCAGGAAAGCCGTGGCATTTATCGGTTCATGCCGGATTATCACTACTAATCCCCCACTTGACTTTATTCTAAAAGTGCCTATTCGTATATAAGTCAAAGTTCAAGCGCAACGACTGGTTTCATGATAATTCACAGAACTGGTCGTTGCCATTGATTGGGCTTGCCCGTTGTACGGACATTATCTTATATGGGTAGCATAATCCCCCCAAGCAACCAATCGGTCGTTTGAGATTGCCAAATCCTTCAGCAAGCTGATTGATGAGAAAAAGGCGTTATTTGGGCATTTTTTCTTTTCGCCAGCATTTCTCCTCGTCTTTCTCGCCCAAAAGCGAAATTTGCTAGTTAAATTGCGTCTGGGCTTGCCCATTATACAAACCTTATTGAGTTAGGGTAACTCAATACCCCAAGCGATAAATCGCTCGTGAGACGTTGCCAATCTCCAGCAAGCAGGATTGAGCTTTATAGCGATTATGGAGTTCGTTTTTACTCCATGTGCATCGTATTTTTGGAGTGTCGTCCAACATCTTTGTAGCCTCTGTTTGACAGATACCATAGACAAGCGTATTTCAGTAGTTCTTTTACGAACTCTTTTATGAACCCTACCGGTTCTTTTATGAACTCTTTTGTGAACTCAGCAGTTTCTTTCAGGAACACTTCATCACCTTTAGGAACTTATTTCCGTCTTTCAGGAACCGTTTTTTGCTCTTTTACGAACCCTTTTAGGAATCGTTTTTGACTTTTAGTTGCCACCAACTCCTATCAGTTAAGCGAAACGAATTTGCCACATCTCCAAGGCTGATTTAGCCAACCTCCATATGGCATCATAATTATTCCACATCCAATGGAGGAAGACTATCATTCTCAAATCTATCAAAGTCAGATTGGAAAAGGCGGTCTTGAATAATCCTGTATTTTTCAAACTCAGATTCAGCAAACTCTTTGGCATATTCGGCAGAAACCTTTCCGCTATCCTGTAATATCGGACTCTCAAATAAATTAATGAATTTGTCTATTCGCTTTGCCCAATCTTCCATTGTCATAGGTATATGACGCATAGCCATACTTTCTGCCATATCAAGGGACGCATTGACTATCCTACCCATTTCTTCTAATTCTTTTTCTCGCAAGTAGTTCTTTGCTACGGACACATCTGTTTTGACAATTTTTCCATTCGGAGCATTCTCCCATGTGGTCAAACCCATGTGCTCTTTATCTGCATTAGCTCGTTCTACAATCAGCTCTGCGGCGGTATGCCCATGTACAGCATAGTGCATTTTGTTCTGTACCTTCTTGAAGAAAAGACGGGTTGTCGGAGCATCCTTGTTATAGTCTATTGCCGTAGCATAGATATCCGTGAGCTTCTGATAAAAACGACGCTCACTCAGCCTTATCTCCCTTATTTCGGCAAGCAAATGTTCAAAGTAATCTACACCTAAGAAAGCCCCGTTCTCCATTCGTTTATGATCAAGCACATATCCACGGATGGCAAATTGTCGAAGCACAAACGTACACCACTGGCGGAACTGAGTGGCACGAACAGAATTGACGCGATAACCTACACTGATAATCGCATCAAGATTATAATAGGTCGTGTTATAGTTTTTCCCATCCGAAGCAGTTGTTTCCATTTTGGAAATAACTGAATCTTCAACCAACTCTCCACTCTCAAAAATATTTTTAAGATGCTTGCTGATTGCAGGTACTCCTACATCAAAGAGCTGCGATATAGCTTTTTGCGTTGCCCAAATGGTTTCACACTTATACATCACCTGAATCCCATCCTCCTTGCCTTCAAGCATGAAGATAAGAAACTCTGCTGTACTATTTCGTATTTCTATATTCTTTGCCATAAATTAAATTCGTTTATGATTCACACGAAGTTTATCATCGAATTCGCTATACGATGAAATATAGCCAATATCTTTTAACTTCAGCAAGAGCATTTCATTTAGTTGAGTATTATTCATTACTGCCTTTTTTGATTTATCTGTAATACTTCGATAAGAATCGCCTAAAGACTCTATTAGTTCTGTCACAATGTCAAAATCGTCTTTATACTTTTCAATTAAGTCTATCAAAAAAGACAATCTATCTGGCAAATTAGTAGAATCGACTAAAATGTTCTTCTCTGTATCATAATCAAATTTTTCAATATTGTTTTTCACCACAGGAAGAGTGATATTTGCCAATTCATTATCCCACACAATATGAGGAAGAAAATATTGAACTACACTTAGAGCTTTTTCACCGATTACTCTTGGATTTCTCATAAGATGCTTGTATAACCTCATATCTGTAGGTAACTCCTCTATTCCTATAATGCACTCATCCAAATACTTATCTACATAATAAGTAAGTACATCACTATGATTGTCTCTAATTGTAGTCGTATAATATGTACTATATGGGAGCATATCGGCACAAAGTAACGATTTGAAATGAGCGTTATCTACACTGTTAATATCTGCATCCTTAAATGTAACTCCATCAAAGATTTTGATAAGTTTATCGTATACCGACATTTCAAAATCAGATGTCAACAAAGCACTGTTTGCCAGTAGTTCTTTCTGAGTATCATCCAATTCAGATATATCTGTTAATTCATCAATATGCTTCGTAATGAATATTCGCAAACTAGAAATCATTACATTATTCTGACTCTTATAGAATGCATATATCTCAGGCCATGCTGGTGTAACTATATCAACTTCAATAGCGGACTCCCACTGTGTATTGTTAACATAGGAAAGAGAAACTCTATTATGTTGCCCCGAAAGGTATTTGCGTTTTGTCTCCTCTGTTATATCTTCAGAATTAATAATTTCAAGAATAATTTCCACACTCTCTTGTTTCGCTGCATCTGTGATAAATACATTATTTAGTGCATCATCAAAACGTTCATCTATATAATCTGACACTGGTTTAGCAGATTCACAACTCCTCAGTATTGTAACATTTAAAGGATAATTATTCAATGCTTCCATCCTTTCATTTCGATAATAAACAAATGCGCATACAACATTTTCAGGTGTCAGCATATATGCTTCGTTTTCTACAACATATTCCAGCAAACACCCTGATTCTGCATCTATATCTGTAAAAATCAGTTTTCCATTCGATACTATTTGTTTGATTGTATCAAAACCTATGAGATCTACTCTATGAGATATAAATGCGAAGTGTTTATTCAACCAGTTACGACTTTCTTTGGTGGAATGGTTCAATTCGAGGAATCGCAACCAAGCCTCGAATAATTCATCGGAATTCTGTTTCACGAAGATCTTCCATAATCCATCAACGATACTACCCAAATGGTTGAAAAGCGGGCTCGAATCTTCAACTGACTTATAGAAATCAATCAAAAAGTCCCACTTTTTATTATTCTTAACAACTTGTGCTATCGAATGAAGTTTTGAGCTATTAGCTTCTTCTTCAAGATGCTGACAAATACAATCCACCACCTGAATATTCAATATACTTACATCATTGTAACATTTGTCAGGAATGTTTTTTACGCACAGTTCTATTTTATCTATATGATAATCATATGGCAAGCTATGCCGAAGTTTTAATTCAAGGATAAAGTCATGATCATGTTTATTAATTGACTTCCCAAAAAAGAAAGATATATAATCAAAGTAATCTTCATTTATAAGTCCTTCTTTTAAGAAAGATTCAAGCATTTTAGAGACGTTGAGTTCACTAAAAATTTTATGTGTTTGCATATCAACATCCAGCAATAGCTCTTGTATTGGAGTAGCATAATGATTGTTACGAGATAATTCTAGGATCTTGATTTGTTCACGATATTTTTTTTCACCCTCTCGCAAGGCTTCTAATCGCTCATGGTAGGTAAAGTCAGAATTAACTATTTTCTCTATTTGACTGAATTGAATATTACAACTATCTTCAGATGTATCATAATAATATCTAACACCATAACATGTGTTAGTTTGATGCCTCTTAAAACATTGATATCGAAATGAGGATTGCGATATAAAGGAATTAAATAACGTTTCATTTTCTGCGATATCTTCAAGAGGTATAAAATTGTTTTCGACAAAAAACAAAAAGGCATTATTTTCATTTTGTTTTGATAATTTTCTACGATACCCTTCAATATAAATCAGCCTTAATTCTTTTTCTTGTATGGCATGTGTCGTTTCTAAAGATTGAAGTTTTTTAGTGATTCCATTAATACGTTCGTCAATCTGTTTATTGCGCTCAACCAATAATTCACTTTTCTTATGCAAACAATCATATAAAACACCCTTTCCTTTATGTAGATCAGCAAAATCCTTTGGGTAGTAGTTTTTATATACAATCATGGCAAGAAGCTTGTTTTGATCAAGTTTCTCATCAAGTTTTTCTCTATATTGAGCATATTCATTGACAATGTTCTTAAGTAATCTCATATCGTCAATAAAAAAAGCTAAACTTTCTATTACCTCAACATTAAGATCTGAAAAACCTTTTATCTCTAGTTCCTCTTTCAGTTTGTCTGCCGAGTTTGAGGAGTTGATTATTGGAATTACAGTTGTGATATAATCAAAGAATTTAGTACGTTCTTCATCAAAGAACATATCATCCTTAACCGCATAAATGAACGTAACTTTACGTCCCACGGAGTTTGACTGATTTAAGAGTTGATTGACTTCTCGTAACTTAAGAAAAATATCAGTATTATTAAATCTATCTAAATCCTCTATAATCACGACATTATAATTAGTGACCTCAAAGAAATAGACAATTTCATCCATGTGCTTATTGAAAACAGATGTATCTTCTTTATTTTCTTTTAATTCAATCTCCCCATTCTTCAGATTTAACTTATTAAGTTTACTATTACTCAATGACTTGATAGTCTTTTGAGTGAATATTATTGTTGCAATAAATATATATGATAGAGCAAAAATATCAGACCATTTATTTAATACCGGATTGCTTAAGCGATTGCAAATCCATTCCACTTTCAAAAACGATGGTTCAAATACAATAATTAAAGCAGCAGCATAAAATATTATTGCAAATGATAAAGCATATTGAGCCCAAGCTGATTTATGATAAATCCTTTTTAATCTGGAATTATAAAGTGTCTCTTGTTTTTCTTTATAAATAAGTTGTTGAAGAATACTATATTCAATACGATTGTTCATCGTATCAATATCTATCTCATCCCTTTCATCATCTAATGGCGACTTTAGTGTAGCAAGAGATATTGAAAGATAATTGTATTTAGGATAGTCATTCTTTAAAGAGCGAAGAATGGAACTCTTACCGGATCCATAAGGACCAGTAAGGGCAAGATTCAATATGTCTTTCTCTTCTAGTTTTCGTGCAAGATTCAAAACACTTCTATACTGTTTCTTATCACTTTCACTATCACGATTAAGCAGAGCAGGAGTTAATGATACTTGTTTATCATCCTCCATCGAATTATTTGCACATATTTTCTTCCAAAATCTCCAGTTCATTTATTTTCAGCTATTTATTAATCATATTTTTCTATTTTGTTACAGATTGCTATCTATATTAAAGCAACACCAAATTCACGGATTGTTTCTTCGCTATCTCTTCCTGAGACAGATTTGCCTGTCGCTTGCTCTATTCTGTCAAGCAATTGTTTTGCTCGATCTATGAAATAAGCATTGAAATCATCTAATACAAGATGAGCATAATTTACCTTATGTGACTCTATGGCGTCCTGTATCTCAACTTGTTTTAATCCCTTATTTGCCATAGTTCCAATATAGGTACTTGGTGCATGTCCTCCTATTGAACGATTGGAAGATGCATAAATTGGGGTCTTATTAATGACAGAATTCCATTTTATACGTGGAAGTTTATTTTTCTCGCAATAAGTTTGAGGGAATATATGATGAATATCAGCATCTTCATCAATGTAAGATGCTATATCCATACGATGACCTTTCATAAAATCAAGTGGTGAGTCTTGTAAGATAAGTGCCATAACACCTTTATACGCTGCACTATTCCTTGTCTGCATGGTTAATAAACGAGTTGGTTGTATATTGGAACGATATACAGTCTCTGGCATTTCACCACCTTCCATCCAACGGAATACGCCCATTATATCAGTTGCAAATCTAGCTTCATTGGCACCACCATATAGTTCACCCATTACGCCACACCAATACCAACGAGACAATAATTCCTGTTTGCTTCCAAGATGCAACATTTTTTTATTTTCGTTATCGTATGCAAAGATTGCTGCAAGTGGAATAAGTTGTGACGAATATGGAAGATCTCTAGAACGGAAAATCCCCTGATGTACTAAGAAATCAGCTGCATCACAGAAACCTTTAATCAAAGCGTCATGATACTTCAAATAATCTTTCAATTCAAGCCTAAGAATGTCTTTTTTCTTACATGTTACAGCCACACGCTCATCATCACCTGAAACCACTCTTTTATAATATGATACCAACAGAGTCATTGCCGCCAAAAAATTAGCACCAGTGATTTCTTTCAATAGCTCGCCATTTACTTTTTGAGCAAAAATATGACGAATGATCTCCCAATCTTTTCTCAATTCATGTCCTTCAGCAGCAAATGTAGCTGTGACGAGTTCGAAAACCGTAAGAGGTACACCACCAGTGTTTACATTCTCAAAAATCTGACAGACAGCTTCTTTTGGGGTCTCTTTATCAAGCTGAATTATAGGTATGTTATACTCTAAAATTGGGCGAAGAATCTGCTGGGAGAAATCACGAAATAAATTTCTATACTCTCTATCACCTTTGTAATAGTCTTCCATATCATAATGCCAATCTTCCGTATCATTATGAGAAAACGTAATATTCAGGGGAAACATCAGGTTCTCAAATTCTTTCTCTCTTGTGGATAAGTCCAGCGTTACATCACGGCCAATATTTGTTGTAAGCTGTTTCTTCTCTGATACAGATATAATTGCTTCCAATCTGTCCGCAGTAGAGTCTAGACATTTACGAATATCTAGATAATAATAGCGTTTGATAATTGTATCTCGATTGCTCTCTAATCGAGTATTAGTTGCTTTCTTACTCTTCAAGACCTGATATAAGGTTGTGAGTCGCTGTTGTCCATCGAGCACAAGCCACTCAGGTGTAACTTCTGATATAGAATCCACACCTTCAAATGTGCGATACTTAAAACGGATATGCTCACCACCATTAGCCAAAAACATCGCTGCACCCATTGGGAAACCAGATGTGATACTTTCTATTAGTTTACATATTTTCGTGTCATCCCAAACCCAACTACGTTGAAAGTCGGGCAATTGAGCCTTACCTTCTTCAACCATTTTTAGGAGGTCATCAAGTTTCTTATCGTGTGATTCAACAGCCATAACAAATTCATTTTATCAACCGATTAATAATACATCTCAATATACTGATAAGCCTTATCAAAAACTTCTTGATCTTTAATCTGGTAGCTTAGTATATGACAATTTTTAGATTATGGTAATTTAATCCCTTGATTATCAAATA